>MDTD01012020.1_pt1 | contig 134260 bp, 138 predicted proteins | sample 811221 | NCBI WGS metagenome assembly MDTD01 (sample SAMN05326646, study PRJNA326480) | marine metagenome | isolation source: seawater | place: Pacific Ocean: South West | collected 2011 | reverse complement strand
GAGGAGGTAGCGGAATGAACGCCGCTACGTGGAAACCGCCGGACTAACAAAACCGGTGGACCACCTCGGTGGGGCAGAGCACCACCTGCTGGGCGTCGCAAACGCGCAGGATGACACCGAGCCGCCGTCAAGCGTTTCGTCCAGCGATCCTCAGGCCGACCTTTTCATTCGCCAGCTGCAAAGCCGCTTGTTGTCCGGTCTCGCTTCGGAAGTCGCGAACGCTATTTTCGGAGATGACCCTCAGGACTATGGGCGCGTCGTGTTTGGCGATCAGACGGTGGAATTCGAGCGGGGACTGGATTCCATCACACTGACGATTTTCGACGCGACGACCGGATCGACGACTGAAATTGTCGTTCCGATTTTCACGACTGGCGGCTGATCGGAAATGTGCGGGGAGTAGATTTTTGATGCGAAGTTTTAAAAGGGGCGCAGCGCCTGTGTTGGCATTGGCCATGGTGCTGGCGTCCTGTGGCACACCACCGAAGGTGAAGACCAAAATGGCTGAACCGGTCGTCAATCCGAGGACCCAAACCGAATACGCCTTGCTCTGGCTGCCGAAGCCATCGGAGCAGATTCCGGTGGCTGTTTATGGCGTGAGTGACGAAACGGGGGCATTCAAGCCAAGCGATACTGTGCAGACGCTTTCACGGGCGGTGACCCAGGGCGCGACTCCCATCCTCATCAAGGCGCTTCAGGATGCCGGTGACCAGAGCTGGTTCAAGGTCGTCGAGCGGGAGAAGCTCGATAACCTCCTGAAGGAACGCCAGATCATCCTCGAGATGCGCCAGCGCTACCTCGGAGAGTCCGCGAAAGATTCCATGGCTTTGCCGGCTCTTCTGTTTGCAGGCACCCTGATCGAAGGAGCCATCACCGGATATGATACAAATACGCAGACGGGTGGTGCGGGTGCGCGATACCTTGGCATCGGTATGGATACACAATACCGGGAAGACGCTGTTTCCGTTTACCTGCGGGCGGTGAGCGTCAAGACGGGTGAGGTACTCATCTCCGTTTCGACCGAGCAGAGGGTCGCCTCTGTCGCCTGGCATGCCAATGCATTCAAATATGTCGCCTACCGGGAGCTGTTGGAAGCCGAGGCTGGCATTACACTGAACCAACCGCGGCATCTGGCGGTCAGGCAGGCCCTCGAGAAAGCGGTCTACGGAATGATCATCGAGGGCGTGAAGTCTGGGCTGTGGAAGTTTTCAGATCCGGCACAGGGGCAAGCTGCGATCGACTTCTACGACGCAAATTATCGCACGGAATTTCCCAAGAACGCACTGAAAAGTGTGCCGGAGGAGCTGCTGCAAGGAGAGCAGAATTGACTGGATAAGTGACGCTTGGTTCGGGCCGGGTCACATGAATGACTCGCGCAAGAGACCTGGCTTGAACAACAAAGGATAAACCGGCGCGGTGCGCCAGGGTGGGGAGAGACCGACTTCAAGTTGGCGCTCGGACCGGTCTCTCCCCGGGGGCAGCCAATCGGCTGCTCCCGATTGATACCGCCAGTCTTGCTGGCGGGCAACTCGGGAGGTGCGTGGATGTCACCACGTGGAAGACAACCCAATAACGGTCGTAATCTGGCATATGGCGGGTTCTGGCCTGTGGTCATGGTGACCGGTTGCGCATTGTTGGCTGGCGGCGCTCTGCCAGCAATGGCGGATCAGGGGACGAAACAGTCCTTTGCCAATATCGAACAGATTTCAGATGTCCTGGCCCGGATCCGTCTGGCGCAATCTGGCGCGGGAAACCAGGTGAAGATCATTCAGGACGGCAAGGATCTTGTCGTCGATGCCTATGTGCAAGGCCAGATGAATCGGGCCAGCGACAGGGCCAACACGATCACCCAGACCGGGGATGGTGCGACCGCAGAGGTCAGTGTTGTTGGCGACGAGAACACGTTCTCCATCTCGCAAAGTGCTGTCGACGGACCGGGACAGAACTTGGCCTCTGTCACCATGAAGGGAGATTTCAACTCTGCCGATGTGCGGCAGACGAATGATTTCGGCCCGACTTATTCCAACACTGCGCGACTTGTTCAGACGGGCAATGGGAATTCCGGCTCGATAGCGCAGACGATTGCGCCAGGCACGCTCGCCGCAGCAGAAAATTTTGGGTCCATCACCCAAACGGGTGACGACAACTCCGCCCTGATTGAACAGACTGGCGCAGATAACAGCGCCGCTATTGAGCAAGACGGGGACCGAAACAGAGGTGCGATTCTCCAGGATGGAGAGGGGCTTTCCGCGGTACTGGTTCAGACCGGCACTGCGCTTGAATATACGATTAACCAGACGGGCTGCGTCATATCATCAGGCTGCGGAGCAGTCAGCGTGACGCAGAGCGGGCCATGACCGGTCCAGGTCTGGGTGGGGACATGCCTTAGTCTTTATGACGGCGGGGCGTGGCAGAAGCCATGTGGGGGACAGGATGTATCTTCCAGATTGGCCTTTGGAATCGCTGGTTCGAGAACGAACCGGCAGGCGGATTGTGCAATGATAAGGAGATACCTCATGCGCAAGCAATTACTCGTAACTGTCGCCATTGCGGCACTATGTTTCGGAGGCCCTGCGTTAGCTGAAGAAGCGGTCGTAAATCAGACCGGTGCCGGCAACACGGCCGACGTTGACCAGACTTTGGATTCCGATCTGGTATCGACCGGGTTGGAAAGTAACGAAAACTACGCGGAGGTGGATCAGGCGGGTGATCTGAACGACGCGACGGTTCGCCAGGGGCATGCGCCTCCGGGGATCGATAATTACCAGATCGCCGCAAACGAGGCGGATGTCGATCAGGTCAGTGAGGCTGGCTCCACCGTCGGGAACGTGGCCGATGTCACGCAATACTCTGACACGAATGTCGGCGCCGCACCGAACTATACCGACGTCGATCAGTACACCGCGGGCGTCGTTTCGCAGACGGCAACCGTGACCCAGGTGGGTGGACAAGGAAACTCGGCAACCGTCGCCCAGGGGCAGGACTATGATGCGGACGAAGGCGGCGAAGTTGCCTCCGTGGCGCAAACGGGTTCTGACAACACCGCACTCGTTGCGCAGGGTGGCACCGTTGACTACGCAACGGTCACGCAGGCTGGCCTTTCCAACAGTGCGTCCGTTGAGCAGGAAGGCGAAGGCGGTGTCGCCTCAGTGGAGCAAACTGGTAACGACAACAGCTCCGTCATGAGCCAGGATGGAATAGGCGCCTATGCCGATAATGTGCAGACTGGAAGTGGCAACGGGTCAATCATCACTCAGGTCGACGACTCCGCCAACGGCTCGATCGGCATTGATAACGCCTACAATGCGGACCCTGAATCGACCGTTCTGCAGTATGGCGATGACAACGCCTCCCAGGTGGTTCAGACGAACCTTGGTGGCGGGTTCAACCAGGTCGCCAATGTTACCCAGAACGGCAATGCCAATACTTCGGATGTCGAACAGACCGGCACGGGCCCCAATTTCACTGGAACGCTCCGCACGATTGTAAATCAGTCGGATGGTTCGGACTCGACTGTGGATCAGACCGCGACGGGCGGTGACGCCAAGAACGTGTTCGCGACCGTCAATCAGTCCGGCGCGTCAATCTCCGAGGTTACGCAGACGGCAGATGGCCTGCGGGCTGCGGGCATTTCAGCCAACGTGACCCAGGATGGTGGTTCGAGTTCTTATGTAACCCAGACTGTCGACAATCCGTCTACGACCTGGGGTGGCGCTGTTACCTCGGGTGATGTTTCGGCCGTGGTCAATCAGAACGGCGGGTCTACGGCCAATGTGACCCAGGCCATCTTTGGGAACGGTTCCACCGGTATCTCGGCAGATGTGACGCAGGACAATGGCGCCATCGCCAATGTCACGCAAACGATGAATGCGGACGGCGAAAGCAATATGGCGGCTGTCGTGAATCAGGACGGAGCGAGCACGACCAATGTCACGCAGACCTTCAATGAGGATTCCACGAAGGATTTCCTTGCGACGGTCGATCAGTTCGGTGACGGGAACCTGGTCAATGTCAATCAGTATGACAATGCGCCGGCTTCGGGCCTGCAGTCTGACTTCAGTGTGACGGCAGACGTCTACCAGGATGGCAATGGAAACTCTGCGGATGTGACCCAGGAAGGCCGCGTCTGGCAGGACAACTCGCTGAACGCCTATGTGACGCAAGTTGGGGATGGCAACCAGGCTGATGTGACACAGACCGGCAAATCCAATACCGGTACGATCGATCAGATTGGCGGTGCGTCGTTCAACATGGCGAGTATCGATCAGTCGGGCTATGGAAATGGAGCTCAGATCACGCAAACCGGTTATTTCAACACGGCAGATGTCCTGCAGCGTTCCGGCCGGGATAGCGCAACGGTCACCCAGAGCGGGAACGGCAACGACGCCGACATCCAGCAGACCGGATCGAGCGCGAACTTCAGCCGTGACCGGATTGCTGAAATCACCCAGTCGGGTGACGACAATGATGCCCTGATCCAGCAGACGGGCAATGAATTGTCGGAAGCAACCATCGTGCAGTCCACGGATGGCAACGACGCCACCATCCTGCAGAACGGTGCGAGCAATACCGCTGGTATCTACCAGACGGTTGCCGGAGCTGGCATTGCATCCATCACGCAGAACGGTGCTGGCAATATGGCCACCATCAATCAATAGTTCGGATGGCCCCGGTTCGGTTTCCGGACCGGGGCCTGCTATTGTCCGGCGTGAATCGGAATTGCGAATGAAAAACGGAACCAGCAACGCGAGAATAGGGCGTTTGGTCTTTCGGGCCGCGGTGCTGTCTACTGCTGTTTGCGCAGCAGGCTGCAGCACTCAGATCAGCCCTCAGGAATTGCTCGGCATGGTTCCCCTCAATCAAAAGCCTGAAGAACCGCCCCCTCCGGTGCCGCCGACCGCCCCGCAGGAACCTGAAAAGAACAGCGCCAGGATCCAGGCGGAGCAGGTGGACCCGAGCGATCAGTGTTCGAGCCTGCGCCAAACCGGATCACATATCAGTCAGATACCTTCCAGCCCGGACACAGACGCCGTTCTTCAGTCGGCTATTGATGTGGATGATCCGTGTCTAGGCGATTTGCAGAACAGCGAGCAATGTCGCTCAAGCCTTAAACCCAAATCCGCCAGTGCTGACGCGGTGGGGGACAGCAGCATGACCTTGACGGTCGTGGCGCCGGGCACCGGCAATAAAGGCACCTTTGATGCGAACCGGGCCGTGGACGAAATCGGCCGTGGCAGGACGAAGTCGCAAGGGGCGCAATCTGCTGGCAGTGATTTCTTGTCCGGTGCTACAAAACCGCCAGCGGACCTTGCGGTTCCAGACCAGCCAGTACCCGGCCTGCCACCTGGTGCTGTCATTATTCAGCCCCAATAAAAAATGCTGTGCCGGTACCCACCCCTGTGCCCGACTGGGTGCGCCGTCCGGGCGGTAAGGTGGATTTCCGCCCGTCACGTTTCTCCGCGTATTTCATCTGGTGCGACGCCATCCACCAATTTTCTCCACATTTGACCATTAGGCGTTCAATTGGCTGTCAGGCGGATTTTCGTGTGAAGATCGCGTGACAAGCGCGTTAACATTTCTTACGTTACGTCATTGGGGAATATGGGTTGATGACGGGAATAGCTGCAAGATCTGAATCTGAACCGGACCCCACGCCCGAAACGGTGCGTGTGATTGGCCGCGTCAAATGGTTCGACAGCGCCAAGGGCTACGGCTTTATCGTGGCGGAATCGACGTCGGACGCGAGTCTGACGAGCGACGTCATGCTGCATATTACCTGCCTGCGATCCTATGGCGAAACCTACGCCGATGAAGGCGCCCGTATTGTCTGCAATGCGATGCAGACCGAGCGCGGTTGGCAGACGGCCAGCATCATTGAGATGGAGCGCCCCAAGGCCGTCGTGGCCCGGGAACTGGGTGTCCAGCCGGACTTCGAACCTGTGACCCTGAAATGGTTCAACCGGGGACGTGGGTACGGTTTTGTGCAGCGGGAAGGCAGGGATCAGGACATCTTCGTCCATGCCGTCGTGCTGCGGAAAGCCGGCTATGAAGAGATCGAGCCGGGCACACCGCTTGAGGCCATTATCGAAGATGGCGCCAAGGGCGAACACGTTACCAGCCTGAAGCCCCGCTGATTGCATTCTCCAACCGCCACGAATGCTTGCCGCTGGTCAGGCGGGCGGCTAAACCATGGCGCATGAAACGCTTTCTTGTCAGCGGCATGGCCGCCCTCGCCCTCGTCCTTTCCGCGCCGGCCGCGCTGGCCGAGCTGGAAACCAGCCCGCTGACCATCGAATCCGCGAATGGCGACCACGTCTTCACGGTGGAGATCGCCGATGATCCGGAAGAAATCACCACCGGCCTGATGAACCGCGAAAGCATGGACGCCGATGCCGGCATGCTGTTCGATTTTGGCCAGCCGCGCGAAGCGGCCATGTGGATGAAGAACACGCTGATCCCGCTGGACATGCTGTTCATGGACCCGAACGGGAAAGTCATCGCGATTGCGCGCCAGACCGTACCGGGCTCGCTGCGTACGATCTCGCCGGGTGTTCCGGTGAAGTCGGTGCTGGAGCTGAATGGCGGCCGGGCTGCAGAACTCGGCATCGAACCGGGCGATGAGGTGGTTCATCCCATTTTCGGCAATACAGACGAATGAGCGAAGACGGCGCGCTTAAACCGCCGCCGCCCGGCTTTGCGCCACGCCCCACCCGCGGCAAGTTCTCGATCCACAATGGCCCATCCTATCTGGCGACGGGCGAGGACGATTTTCGCAGCGGTATCTGGGTGCTGGACCGTCACTGCAACGGCATGGGCTTTATGCATGGCGGCATGATTTGCGCCTTTGCAGACAGCGCGCTCGCCTGGGCTGTCTGGTCAGCCACTGAGCGTATGTCCGTCACAATCAAGCTGACCATGGAATTCATGGGCATCGTGCCGGAAGGCACATGGCTGGAAGCGCATCCGCAGGTCAAAGGTGTGGACGGCGATCTCGTCCATGTCATGGCCGACATGGTGACCGAAGATGGAGCGCTCGTGGCACGGGCCGACGCGGTCTTCCGGTCCCTGCGGCGCCGGAAGACCTGATAGGCGTCAGGCGTCGATGCCGAGTTCGGCGAGAACGAACGTCTTGATCGACTTGTAGTCCGCCTTGCCATTCACCGCCCGGCCGAGATCGTCCTTGAACAGGATGCGTTTCGGCGCCTTGTAGTGGGCCAGCTTTGTTTTCACGAATTCGGTTAGCGATGCCTCGTCGGCCTGCCCGTCGAGGGCGACGACGGCGGTGATGGCTTGGCCCCATTTATCATCCGGCACGCCCACGACAAGGGCGTCCTTCACGGCGTCGTGCGCTTTCAGGGCTTCCTCGACCTCTTCGGGGTAGACCTTTTCCCCGGCGGTGTTGATGCAGTTGGAGCCGCGGCCCAGCAGCGTTATGGTGCCGTCCGATTCCACCGTGCACCAGTCGCCAGGCACGGAATAGCGCACGCCATTGATGGTCTTGAACGTCTTTTCTGATTTCTCCGGATCCTTGTAGTAGCCGAGCGGCACAGCCCCGCCGCGGGCAATGAAGCCGGCCTCGCCGCTGCCTGGCACGACTTCGCGGCCGTCCTCGGTGAACACTTTGCACTTTGAGCCGATAGTGAACTTCGACGTCTTCACCTCGCCGTCTGCGGTCATGATGGATGTGCCGAAGCCAACCGCTTCAGAGGCGCCGAAACTGTCGGTCATGGCAGCGTTCGGCATATGGCGCAGCAGGCCGCGCTTGACCTCGGTGCTCCACATCACGCCGGAGGAGATGATGCCCACAACCGAGTCCAGCTTGTGCTTTCCAGGATTGGCATCGAGATAGGCCAGCATCGGCTTGCCGAAGGCATCGCCCACGATGGCCATATTGGTGACGCCTTCGCGTTCGACCGTTTCGAACAGGTTTTGCGGGTTGAAGCGCTTGTTTTCCGTCAGTGTCACGATGGTGCCGCCGCCCATCATCGAGCCCATGGCCGTGAACAGGCCCGTGCCGTGCATGAGCGGGCAGGCGGGAATGTTGCGGACATGCCGGCCAAGTGCCTGCGCCGCCATGACTTGTTCGTCCATGTTCGACGGAACCGGCAGGCCCTGTGCCTCGGCGCCTTCCATGCCGGCGCGCCGCCAGATCTCGTGAGACCACATCACGCCCTTCGGCATACCGGTCGTCCCGCCGGTGTATAGGAAAAGGAGGTCGTCGCCGGAACGCGGAATACCCAGCGGAGAGGGGTCGCCTTCTGTCGCGAGTTCTTCGTAGGCGATTGCGAAGTCGGCCGTTTTGCCGCCGCCGACCTGCACCCAGACCAGCACATCCGGCAGGCGGGGGTGGACCTTCACCACTTGGTCCATGAACTCGACATCGAAGAACACGACCGTCGCATCGGAATTGTCGAAGATGTAGAACAGCTCTTCTTCGAGGTAGCGGTAATTAACGTTCACATGCGTCAGGCGGCCTTTGAAGCAGGCGGCGAGACCTTCCATGTATTCCGGCTGGTTGCGCAGGTAGAAGCCGGCCTTGTCGCCGACCTTTGCGCCGCGGGCCAGCAGGTTGCGCGCCATCCGGTTGGACCGGGCCGTCATGTCGGGCCAGGAAATGCGGCGATCGCCATGGATCAGCGCCATGTCCTCCGGCCCCAGCGCGGCGCCGACCGCATCCAGGATATCGCCAAGGTTCCAGAAATTGAGCTCGGTCATGGGTTTCCTCCGTCTTCTGCTCCTGGGCAGGGCGCTGCTGGTCTTCGTGCCAGCTTGCCAGGGCAGATTGCCGGAAGATCGTACCAGTGACGTTACGGTCATCAATGGCCAAAACAAAGGCGGCCCTCCGAAATCGGAGGGCCGCCCTAAGGTCATTCCGCGAGGGAATGGGGGATTGGCTTAGAAGCCCATGCCGCCCATACCACCCATGCCGCCCATGTCCGGCATGCCGCCGCCGGCCGGGGCATCCTTCTTAGGTGCTTCGGCGATGGCAGCTTCCGTCGTGATCAGCAGGCCAGCCACGGAAGAGGCGTTCTGCAGAGCCGAGCGGACAACTTTCACCGGGTCGATGACGCCCATGGCAACCAGGTCGCCATATTCTTCGGTCTGGGCGTTGAAGCCGTGCGAGCGGCTCTTGGTCTGCAGGATCGTGTTCACGACCACAGAACCTTCGACACCGGCGTTTTCGGCGATCTGACGAACCGGGGCTTCGAGCGCCTTGCGGACGATGTCGATGCCGGCTTTCTCGTCATCATTGTCACCCACAGAGTCGATGTTCTTGGAGGCGCGGAGCAGGGCCGTACCACCACCCGGAACGATGCCTTCTTCGACAGCGGCGCGGGTTGCGTTCAGGGCGTCATCGACGCGGTCTTTACGCTCTTTCACTTCGACTTCGGTTGCGCCGCCGACCTTGATCACGGCAACACCGCCAGCCAGCTTGGCCAGGCGTTCCTGCAGTTTCTCACGGTCATAGTCGGACGAGGTGTCGTCGATCTGCTTGCGGATCTGGGACACGCGGGCTTCGATGTCTTTCTTCTTGCCGGCGCCGTCGACGATGGTCGTGTTGTCCTTGTCGATGGAAACGCGCTTGGCTGTGCCCAGCATGTCCATGGAGATGTTTTCCAGCTTGATGCCGAGGTCTTCGGAGATAACCTGGCCGCCGGTGAGGACAGCGATGTCCTGCAGCATGGCCTTGCGGCGGTCGCCGAAGCCGGGGGCTTTCACAGCAGCGATCTTCAGGCCGCCACGCAGCTTGTTGACCACCAGGGTTGCCAGGGCTTCGCCATCGACGTCTTCAGCGATGATCAGCAGCGGCTTCTGGGATTGAACAACCTGTTCCAGGATCGGCAGCATCGGCTGCAGGCTGGACAGTTTGGACTCGTGAAGCAGGATGTACGCGTCTTCGAGTTCGGCGATCATCTTGTCCGGGTTGGTGATGAAGTACGGCGACAGGTAGCCGCGGTCGAACTGCATGCCTTCGACGACGTCGAGTTCGGTTTCGAGCGACTTGGCTTCTTCAACCGTGATGACGCCTTCATTGCCGACTTTCGCCATGGCTTCAGCGATCATCGCGCCGACTTCGGTGTCGCCGTTCGCGGAAATCGTGCCAACCTGGGCGATCTCGTCGTTGGACTTCACTTTCTTGGAGTGGTGGGCAAGGTCCTTGACCACTTCAGCGGAGGCTTTTTCGATGCCGCGCTTCAGGTCCATCGGGTTCATGCCGGCAGCGACGCGCTTCATGCCTTCGCGAACGATGGCCTGAGCGAGAACGGTTGCCGTCGTGGTGCCGTCACCGGCCACATCGTTGGCCTTGGAGGCGACTTCGCGCAGCATCTGCGCGCCCATGTTCTCGAGCTTGTCTTCCAGCTCGATCTCTTTTGCGACGGTGACGCCGTCCTTCGTGGTGCGCGGTGCGCCGAAGGATTTTTCGATGACGACGTTACGGCCCTTCGGGCCGAGCGTGACTTTTACGGCGTTGGCCAGCGTGTCGACGCCCTTGAGCATCTTTTCGCGGGCTTCAGCGCCAAAAACTACGTGTTTTGCAGCCATTTCGAGTTTCCTCTTTGAATTTGCTGTATTTCTGGAAAGCGGTCAGGGGCGGAGATTATTTCTCCAGCACACCCATGATGTCGCTCTCCTTCATGATGAGCAGGTCGTCGCCATCAACGGTGACTTCCGTGCCGGACCATTTGCCGAACAGGACGCGGTCGCCCTTTTTGACGTCCAGCGCGACGGTTTTGCCGTCTTCACCGGCCAGGCCTTTACCGACTGCGACCACTTCACCTTCCTGCGGCTTTTCCTTTGCCGTGTCGGGGATGATGATGCCGCCCTTGGTCTTTTCCTCTTCCTTGACGCGGCGTACGACGACGCGATCGTGCAGGGGACGAAGTTTCATGGCTTTTGCCCTCTAATCTTGTATGCGAGTTTGAATTGATCTCACGGGAGCCAGCGGCCTTCAGCAGCGAATTAGCACTCACCACTGCTGACTGCTAGCGGTGATGCGGAAGTAGGGCGCGGACCCAATAGCGTCAACAGGATCGTTGCAAATTTTTTTGCCGGTTGTGGCCTGTTTACGCCGAAAGTGGCGTCCCCGGCGAAGACGTGCCGCCCTTCAATTATAAAGAGAAGCCGGTCTGGCCTGGCCGAACCCATTTCCAAAGTCTGAAACCGCATCGCCAAATTTGCCGACGCAATTTGGCGGGGTGGTAGCCATTATGTGTAATAACCACCGCACATTCGGGTAGGATACCGGGCATCAAATTAGGAGAGCAGGGCGGATGAGCGCATACGCACGGGACATCAAGGATTCACTGACGTTCTTCGTCTTTGTTGCGATGACAGCGCTTTGCCTGTCATTCACCTTTTCGGTCTTTGTCTATCAGATCGGCATGCTTGACGATCCGCGGCGTTTCCTGGTGGCGAACCTTGTTGTGGCGGCCTGCGTCGCCATTCCGACGGCCACTATTGCGTCCCAGCACGAGTTCCAGCTGAAGCGTTACCAGCGCCAACTTGAATCCCTGGCCTCCACCGACCCGCTGACCGGCCTGCTGAACCGCCGCTTCTTCCGCATTTCGGCCGAAGACGAGATACATCGCCAGAAACGCGCCGGCGGCATGGCCGCGGTCGTCCTGTTCGACCTCGACCAGTTCAAACGGGTCAACGACCTTCATGGACACCAGGCCGGGGATGCCATCCTGAAACGGATCGCAGAGATTGCCTATTCCGAGCTGCGCGGGCCTTTTGACAAGCTGGGCCGCTGGGGCGGGGAGGAGTTCGTTGTGCTCCTGTCGCAGGTCAACCGCGACCAGGCCTGGCTGGTCTGCGACCGCCTGCGCGAGCGGCTGGAGCATGCCGAGATCGAATATAATGGGAAATCCCTGTCCATTACCGCCAGCTTCGGCTTCGAGATGCTTTCGGGCGACGCCTCGCTCGACCGCGTGCTGGAAGCTGCCGACCGCGCGCTCTACGTCTCGAAAACCACGGGGCGCAACCGCGTCACCTATGCCGGGCCGCGCCTCGCCGTTTCTGCCTGACCGGTCCGGGCTGGATTCCTGCCCTCTCGCACGGCATGAATGCGTGGAGGGGGAATCGCCATGGAAATCGGCAATACCAGCGAAATTGATGCCGCGATCCGCAATGCGCAACCGCTGAGCCTGCTGGCGCGCCAGAGGCCGGAATTCGCGGACGTCGAGCGGATCTGGGAAACGGAACTTGCCCCCGAACTCGGCGTGCGGGAGACGCTCCGCAAGCAAACCATTGCGCGTGCAAAGTCCCGCACCGTTCTTGGCGTCCTCGTGGCTGTGCCGGTGATCATCGCCATGATGGTCCTGTTAGGCGGGCCAGGCTTCTTCTTTCCGCTATCCTTCTTTATCGGCGCCATTCTCGTCGCGGGCATTTCAGGCTTCGACTGGCTGAAAGTCTATTCGATGAAGTCCGAGACCAAGGACCTCATCCTCAAGACGGCCTGCAAGCCGTTCGGCTTCCGCTATGAAACCCTGCATCCGGATCTTTCCGGCATCGAGGATTTTCAGTCGCTCAAAATGCGCAGCAAGGAATTGATGGAAGCCGTAAGCGGGCCGCAGACCGGCAAGTCGCGCAAGATCTCCACCCTGTTCGGCGATGTCCAGGTCACCACGCATGATGCGTCCGGCAATCCGGCGCCGACCCCGGCCTATCAGATCCTGAAAGATGCGGCGCTTCTGCCGGGCCACAGCCAGCGCAAATTCGAAGACCTGATCGAAGGCGAGCGTGCTGGGACCAAATTCGCGCTTGTCGAAGCGAAGCTCGATACCGGCGGCAAGAACAGCCAGACCGTTTTCCAGGGCATCCTGATTCATATCGAATACCCCCAGCGCTTTTCCGGCCGCACGCTGATGGCGCGCTCAGGCTGGTGGAAGCGCGGCAAGGGCGCGGGCGACCTCGACAAGGTACAGCTGATCTCCCGGGAACTCGACGAGGCTTTCACCGTCTATTCCAGCGACCAGGTCGAGGCGCGGGCCTTGCTCTCTCCGGACCGGATGGAGCGCCTGATCGCCCTGGAACGCCACTTCTCCGGCGGCAAGCTGCGCGGCCTGTTCGATCAGGGCCACATGACGCTGGCGCTGGAAGCCGACAACCAGTTCGAGGCAGGCTCTGTCTTCCAGCCCCTGGTCGATCCGCGGCGCTTCTCCACCGCACTGTCGGAACTCGGCCTTGTTTGCGACCTGATCGACGGCTTCCTTACCCGCGAATGGGTGCAGGGCCGCCTGTAGTCTGACTGCCGGCTGCTGCGATATCGGGCGAACTGCACCGGATCGGCCCCGTTGTTCAGCCTTGCCTTGATGGCCGGGACGCCTGCGTGATCAAGGTGTCCGGGTTCACGCATCCCATCATGGCCAGGAGCCTCAGACATGATTTCTCCTCTTCGTCTTTTCAGCGCAGCCGCAGCAATGTGCCTCTGTCTTGCGCCCTTGCCAGCCGCAGCTGACGACCCCGTGGAAGCGGCCACGGTCGACAGCCTTGAAGAATGGGTGGCCTTCCTGCGCTTGCCGAACGTCACGACGCAATCGACTGCGGACATCCGGGCGAACGCCGACTGGATCGAAGCAGAATTCCAGAGATACGGTTACGACGCCCAGCAGCTTGCCGATGGCGACACCCCGATGGTCTATGCGGCCTGGCCTGACCTGTCGCCGGATCGAAAGACAATCCTGTTCTATGCCCATATGGACGGCCAGCCGGTGCATCCTGAAGAATGGGATCAGGAAAGCCCATGGTCGCCGGTCCTGAAGACCGCCGGGGGAGATGTGCTGCCGCTCGAGCGCCTGCTGAAAGGGGAGGCTGATCCGGACGACCGCCTGTTCGCCCGCTCCGCCGCAGACGACAAGGCGCCGATCATCATGCTGCTGGCGGCAATGAACGCGCTGCAGGCGGAAGGTCTTGAGCCCGAGGTGAATATCAAGATCCTCCTCGACTCCCATGAAGAAGGCGGCCCGCGGACCCTGGGCGATGTGGTGACGCGGAACGCAGGCCTTCTGGCGGCCGATGCGATTGTCATGTTGGATGGCCCGATGCACATTTCGAACCGTCCCACCGTCGTCTATGGGCACCGTGGCGGTGCCGGGTTCGAACTGACGGTGTTCGGCGCGCGCACGGAATTGCACTCAGGTCACTATGGCAATTACTCGCCCAATCCTGCCCAGCTGCTGGCCAGCCTTCTGTCCACATTCAAGGATGATTGCGGCCGGGTGACGGTGGAGGGGTTCTATGACGGCGTCGTCTTCGATGAGGAAACCAAAGCCGCCTTTGCCTCGGTGCCGGACGATGAGGACGCGATCAAGCGGCGGATCGGGATTGCTGAAGCCGACTGCGTTGGCGCCAGCTATCAGGAGGCGATCAACTATCCGTCGTTCAACATCGCCGGCCTCCGCTCGGCCGATGTCGGGGCCTCCCGCCGCACGATTATTCCGGAAAGTGCAACAGCCGCCATTGGTATGCGGACAGTTCCCGCGACGCCGCCACAGCGTCTCCTGTCACTCGCCCGCGCGCATATCCAGGCGCAGGGGTATCATCTGGTGGATGGGGTGCCGACCGAGGAAGAGCGGCAAACCTATCCGCGTCTTGCATACATGACCAAGGGAGGCGGTGCGCCCGCGCTTCAGACGCCGCTGACTGCGCCGGTCGGTAACTGGATCGTCACCTCCTTGACGGAAACATTCGGCGAAGCGCCCGTTCGCATTCCGCTGATGGGCGGAACGGTGCCGACGTCCGGTCTCCGCGCGCTGGGTGCGCCCATCATGCTGTTGCCGCTTGTGAATGCCGACAACAACCAGCACGCGGCAAATGAGAACATGCGGATCGGGAACTATTATGCCGGCGTACGCGCGCTCCACGGCCTGATGCTGACACCGTTCAATGGCGGTACGGAAGAGAAGGACAACTGAGCCGGTAAAACCGCGCCCTGGCGCCATTATTTCGGGACGAGATGCGTCTCGTATCCCGGCGATCCGCCTTCCAGATGATCTGATACAAAGTCCAGCGTGAGCTGGCGGAGCGAGATCCCGTTGACGCGGAGCGTGTCGATCGGGATTTCCTCGAAGCCATGCTTGCCGCCTGTCACAGAATAGAAGGCATACGGAATACCGGCCGTGTTCGACTGGTTCCGGATATCGAGCGCGAAATTGTAATCGACGACATCGTCCTGCGTGCCATGCAGGATGAACGCCGGCGGCTCACCGGAGGTCATCAGGTTTCCATCGGTAATGAAGCGGCCCCAATAGTCGATCACCACATCCGGTTCGGGAACCGCGATGCCGTAAGTGTCCAGGCCATAAGCCGCATGCAGGCCCATGATGGCACCGGCGGAATCTCCCCACACCGCGAACCGGGACATGTCCACACAGAGGGCGTCCTGGTTCGCATCGACCCAGCGGATGGCCGTGACGGTGTCTTCGATCGCGCTGGCAATGGCATCGGCCTGCAGCGCCTCATTATACGAAATCAGAGGGCCAAGCCCGGCACGGTAGATATCGTCGCGCAGAGGCCGGAATTCCGTGGATGGTCGCGGCGTGTCGCCGATCATCCGGTAGTCGATCGATATCGCCGTATAGCCAAGATCGGTCAGGTCATCGGCAATGCTGCGCCAGGGCGACATGCTTTTGGAGCCTTCTTCAAACCCACCGCCATGGATCAGCATGACGAACGGACGTAGATCCGTGCACGCTTCACCTGTCTGGTAGACGTCAAGCTTCAGGTCTTTTGTCCCGCCTGCAACGGGTCCTGTTCCGTAAACGACATCACTTGCGCTGGCCGGCACATAGGGCGGCGGCGGAGGTGATACGGGCGGCGCCGGAGGAGGAGGCGCGGGAGGCGGCGGCGCAGGTGGAGGCGGTGCCGGTGGCGGGGGCGCGGGAGGTGGAGGCGGTGCCGGCGGTGGAGGCGCGGGAGGCGGTGGTGCAGGTGGAGGAGGTGCCGGTGGGGGCGGCGCGGGAGGTGGTGGTGCAGGTGGAGGCGCTGCGGGAGGTGGCGGCGGGGCCGCAGGAGGCGGTGGCAACGGACCCGTGCTGACACTTCGGGTCTCATACGTCGGCGCGCTTTGCCACAGATGGCTGGAAATGAAATCGACAGCATGCTGGCGGAGCGTCGTATCGTCGACCGTCAGCGCAGTGTCGTCGATCTCCCCGAACCCGTGCCCGCCATCTTTCACCGTATAGAAAGCATAAGGCACCTGCGCACTGTCGGCGGCGGCCTGAATCTCCAGTGCATAATCATAGCTGATGACCTGGTCCTGATCGCCATGCAGGATCAGCAGGGGGGCGTCGCCCCCGGCGATCTCCCCGCCATGGATAAACCGGCCCCAATAATCGACCAGCACGTCCGGCTCCGGGGAATAGATGGCATGCGCGTCGAGGCCGTACGCCAGCTGCAACGCGATGATGGCGCCCTCGGATTCACCCCAGATCGCAAATCGCGACACGTCCACGCACAACTCATCATGATGGTCTTCAGCCCAGCGCAGCGCGGTGACGCCATCCTCGATGGCACTGGCGAGACTGTCGGCCTGGCTTGCTGCGTCCGATCCTGCGATCCCCGTCTCACCGGAAGCGAGGATCGCGTCCCGCAGCGGGTAAAACTCCGCAGACGGCTCGGGGGCGTCCGAAGCCTGCCGGTAGTCAATCGAAAGCACGGTATAGTCATGACCGGTCAGGTCCTGCGCAATCGCCGGCCAGGGCGCGTCGGATTTTGTGCCCGGGTCAAACCCGCCGCCATGCACCAGCATCACGAAGGGGCGCGCCTCGGTACATGGATCGCCCGATTGGTATACGTCGAGCGTCAGGGATTTCGATCCGGTCTTCAGAAGACCGGTGCCATAGACGACGTCGGTCTGGCTCGTCGGGGTCGCCGTTGGAACGGCCGGGGGAGGCGGCGGTGATGGGGGCGGCGGTGGCGGTGGAGGCGGCGGCGAGGAAACAGGTTGCGAGCTTGAACTGGATGTTCCACCGCCGCCCCCGGAGCATCCGGAGAGCAGTGCGATCGCCGAAGCGGCGAAAAGGAGCTGTTTCATGCGTGCCATGACGGCTTCATCGGTTCGGCCCGCCTGGGGCCCGTTCTGTTTGTGCCTATTTGGAAAAGCCCCGTGATGGACAGTGCATTCAACCAGGGCGCGAGTTTTGCTTGGGGTAAGGAAGGTTTTTGGGCGCAAATGCCCGGAATTCAGTCTCCCGATGGGTGGGATACAGAATTTCGGACGCTGGGGGATAAAGTCTTCCCTGTTCCACGCCGCCGCGATCTGAAGTCCTCTGAAAGGCAACGTTTTTCCCGGGAGTCTCCGGCATGGCCGGGCGCACCAATCCACCTCCTAAGCCGCCATGCCAGGCTTTCCGGCATGACAGACCTCAGTGATTTCTTCTCCCATGCCTGGCAAACGATCGGGCGCGCCATCGCGGAAGCGGGTCTCAGGGCCGGGCTGCGCGAGGTGCCGGAGACGATTTCGAAATCGGTGAAGCGGCGCTGCCTTGCGGAACTGAAGCGCCTCAGCATTCTGCTCCGCCGTCTGATTTTCCTGATGGCGCTGCATGTCGACCTCGCGCCGGTGAAGCCGCGCCCGGGCAGCAATTATTTCAAGACATCCGAAGGGGAAAACGAGACCAAGTACACCTTCTCTCTCGTACCCGCGCCCGCCGGGGAAACGCCGGACTTTCTGCGCGGGCCGCAGATCGTGCCGGATCGCGGGCCGGTGCTGGCCGCGCCGCTGATCGACCGCTGGCAGGCCATGCTGGAGACGCTGAGGGATTCAGAGCGCCGGGCCAAATGCCTGGCGCGCACGCTCCAGCGCCAGCAGGCGCGCGGTGAGCCAAAACCGTTCATCACGCCCGTGCCGAAGACGCACGCCATGCCCGCCGCCCTCGGCATCGTCTCCGGCGGCCTGACTGTGCAACTGATCGACGCCCTGAAGACCTGGTCCGATACGAGCTGAGCTTGCCGACAATCAGGAGTTTGCCGGAGCGCTATGGGCGTCTCCGGGCGGACGTTCTGGCGGCAGGGATTAACCGGCTTGCGTGAACAGGCCGAACGCTTCATCGGCAATGACGCGTTCTTCATTGGTCGGAATAATAAAGGCCTTCACCCGGCTGCCGGCAATCGAGATGCAGGCGGCATTCTGCTGGTTCGCCTCGTCTGACACTTCCAGCCCCATCCAGCCCAGATGTGCCGCGACCGATGCGCGGATCATCGCATCATGTTCGCCAATGCCTGCGGTGAAGACGACCGCGTCCAGTCCGCCAATGCTCATGGACAGGCGCCCGATTTCCCCGGCGATGCGCAGGGTGAATAAGTCCAGTGCCTCTTTTGCGCGCGGATCATCGCTGCGCTGGAGTTCGCGGCAGTCGGCGCTGATGCCGCCGGAGACGCCTTTCAGGCCGGACTGGTGATAGAGCATGTCTTCCACCTCGCTGACCGGGCGGTGTTCCTGCTGCAACAGGTGGAGGATCACGCCGGGGTCCAGCGCGCCGCAGCGGGTCGCCATCGGCACGCCGTCGAGAGTGGAGAACCCCATGCTGGTGTCCTGGCTTTTGCCGTCCAGCATGGCGCAGAGGCTCGCGCCGCTGCCAAGATGGGCCGCGATCACGCGCCCGGCAGCGGCTTCCGGAAACTGGCGGCGCAGTTCGGTGGCAATGAATTTGTAGGACAGGCCATGAAAGCCATACCGCTTGATGCCCCGGTCATGCAGCTCACGCGGCAGGGCAAAGCGGCGGATCAGCTCCGGATTTGTCCGGTGGAAGACGGTGTCGAACGACGCGGCCTGCACAAGCTCTGGCCGGATTTGCCGCATAGCCCGGATCAGGCGAAGCGCCTGCGGCTGGTGGAGCGGCGCAAGAATGGAGAGGGCATCAATGCGGGCGAGCGAGTCGTCGTCGATCAGGACCGGGCCATCAAACTCATCCCCGCCATGCACGACGCGGTGACCGACACAGCTCAGCTCACTGAGGTCATAATGTTGGGAGATCCAGTCCAAAGTCTCTGTCATCACATCGACCAGATGGTCGGCGCCATCGGCCTTCAGTTCGACATCGAACACCGCCTTGCCTTCGACCAGGTGGAAGGTGAGGGGGCGGTGGCGGAAATCGATCAGCGCATGGGCGATCCGTTCAACCCGGTCGCCATCCATGCTGAACAAGCCGATCTTCACAGAGGAAGACCCGGCATTGAACGTCATCAGCAACGGGCCGGACATATCAGCTGCCCGGCTTGGTGTAAGTCATGCCGACGCTGAGACGCGCAAGCGCTGCCGACGCCATGCGGGCGGTGAGCGGATCCGCCCGGCTGGTCAGCACGATCGGCACGCGCGCGCCGAGGATCAGGCCGGCGGCGATCGCGTCGGCAAAGTATATCAGCTGCTTGGCTAGCATGTTGCCGGCTTCAAGGTCTGGCACCAGGAGAATGTCCGCCTGCCCGGCAACCGGCGAGACGATGCCCTTGGTTTTCGCCGCCGCCATGCTGATCGCATTGTCATATGCCAGCGGGCCATCCACACGAGCCCCGGCGATCTGGCCCCGCGCCGCCATAACGGTGAGGGCGGCGGCATCCAGTGTCGCGGGCATGTCGGCGTTCACGGTCTCAACGGCGGCGAGGACAGCGACCAGCGGCTCTTCTACGCCCAGCTGGTGCATCAGGTCCACGGCATTCTGGCAGATGTCGCGCTTTTGATCGAGGGAGGGAAGAATGTTGACGGCCGCGTCGGTCACGATCAGCGGCTTGTCATAAAGCGGAATATCCATGGCGTAGACATGGCTGATGCGGCGTTCGGTCCGCAGGCAGGAATCATGGGCGAGGACGGCGCCGAGAAGTTCATCTGTATGGAGACTGCCCTTCACGAGGACGGAGACATCACCCTTGACGGCCATCTCCACGGCTTTCGCGGCGGCGGCGTGGCTATGCTCGGTCTCGATGATATCGAACCCGTCAATCGAGACGCCAGCTTCTTCGGCCGCCGCCTCGATCTTGGCGCGCGGGCCGATCAGGACGGGTTCCAGCAGGTCTTCGTCCCGAACCTCGACGGCGCCCTGAATGGCGATGGCGGAGCAGGGGTGAACGATGGCAGCCCGGACGGTCGGGGAGGCCTTGGCGCGTGCGATGAATGCATCATAGCGGTCATGCCGGCGCAGGCGGATGCCTGGCATATGCTTGCGTTTGACGCGGACGCTGTCCTTCGGGGCGATGACGGTCGCTTCGCCCTTCAGGACGGTGTCGCCATCCTGATTGGTGCAGATTGTTTCGAGCCGGACGAGGCGTTTCTTGTCCTGCCTCTCCAGCACAGTGGCGGTGGCTGTGACGGTGTCGCCGGGGAAGACAGGCTTGGTGAAGGCAATGGTCTGGCCGAGATAGATGCAGCCGGGGCCGGGCAGGGTCGTGCCCAGCACAGCGGACACCAGCGACGCCGTCCACATCCCATGGGCAACCGGTTTGCCGAAGATGTCCTTCGCGGCGAACTCCGCATCGAGGTGGGCCGGGTTCACATCGCCGGAAACGAGCGCGAACAGTTCGATGTCGTTCTCGGTAACTGTGCGCTCCAGCGATGCCGTATCGCCGACCTTGATCTGGTCGTAGGTACGGTTCTCAAGAAAGGTCTCAATCATGGGTGGCGGCTCCTATCTCTCAAATACATAGGTTCCGGGCGCCTCATCAAGTACGGGATAGCCCTTGCGCGCCGCGCCCATTCTAGGTGGGCGAACCATGTCGGGCGAGGAATGCTTTGCCAGCCATGCCGACCAGCCGTCCCACCACGAGCCGGATTTCTCTTTCGCCGCTTCCAGCCATTGGTCGGGACTGAGGATCTGGTCGCGGTGCCGGTGGTGGGCGATGTGATAGTGGCGGCCATTGTGTCCGGGCTCGCTGACGATGCCGGCATTGTGTCCGCCATTGGTCAGGGTGAATGTGATATCCGTGTCGGCCAGCTGGTGGATCTTGTGGACAGACCGCCACGGCGCAACATGATCGTGCTCGGTTCCAACGGCGAAGATCGGTGCGCGAAGCCCCTGCAGCGTAACCGGACGACCCTCCACCATGAACCGCCCATTGGCGAGGTCATTGTTGATGTAGAGCTTTTTCAGATATTCCGCATGCATCCGGTAGGGCATGCGGGTCGTATCGGCGTTCCATGCCATGAGGTCGAACATCGGAGCACGCTCGCCCATCATGTATTCCCGAACGAGGCGGGACCAGAGCAGGTCATTGGACCGCAGCAGCTGGAAGGCACCTGCCATTTCATCGGCCGAGAGGAAGCCGCGGTTCCACATGATACTTTCAAGGAAGTGCATCTGGCTGTGGTCAATGAACAAGGCGAGTTCACCCGGCTCGCTGAAATCGGTCTGGGCCGCCAGCAGAGACACAGAGGCCAGCCGGTCATCGCCGTCCCGCGCCATGGCGGAAGCGGCAATGGACAGCAATGTTCCGCCGAGACAATAGCCGGTCGCGTGAACCTTCCGGTCCGGACAGATGGCGTTGATTGCTTCCAGCGCATCCATCACGCCCATCCGGCGGTAGTCATTCAGCGACAGGTCGTGATCGTCGGCAGATGGATTTCGCCACGAAATCGCGAAGACGGTGAAGCCCTGCTCCGTGAGGTATTTGATCATCGAATTCCCGGGGGAGAGGTCGAGGATATAGTATTTCATGATCCAGGCCGGCACGATCAGAATCGGTTCGGGGTGAACCTCTTTTGTTGCGGGGGAATACTGGATCAGTTCGATCAGGTGATTGCGGAACACCACTTTGCCGGGCGTGACCGCGACGTCCTCGCCGGGGATGAAGTCTTCAGTGCCGACCGGAGGTTTGCGCTGGATCTGGCGGCTTACGTCTTCGCGCCAGTTGTTGAAGCCGTCGATGAAGTTCCGCCCGCCGGTTTCGCGGGCCCGTTCCAGCACTTCGGGATTCGTGAAGGGATTGTTCGACGGGGAATATACGTCCAGCAGCTGGCGCGCGACGAAGGAAACGACCTCCTCATGGTGCGGGCTGACGCCCGGCACGTCGTGGGTCAGATTGTGCCACCATTGTTGGGTCAGAAGGAAGGATTGCGACCAGATACCGAAGGGCTGCTTGCGCCAGGCCGGGTCTTGGAAGCGGTTGTCGCCAGACAAGGGCTCGATACAGCGATCGGCTTCTTCCTGCCCCATCGTGGAGAGCAGGTAGGTCGACAGCCGGCTGCTTTTGCGGAACGCCTTCTGCACCATTTCCAGCTGTTTGCCCGGGGCGGCCTGAAGGTGCAGCGCCCAATCCATATAGGCCAGCGCCAGAGAGGCTGGGGACAGACCGCCGGAATACCGGCTGATGAGGATGTCCCGCATCCGGTCCATGGCCTCGAAAGCGGCCTGGCGCGCGGCATCCGGATCAGATGGCAGCGGGCTGCTGCCGCCGTGAGAGGCTGGTTTGCTTCGAGGTGTTTTGGGCATCGGGCTTCTGCTCCGGGCCGTTGGGCGGCTGTATCGGGACCCTTCCTATCAGGAAAACCTGCGCTTCTGCTTAATCGGCGGGTTGAAAGTCCATTGATTGTAAGACCTTGCGGTAACTCCGAAAATCAATTGTGCGCTGCAGCATGCACGCGCGTGCCTGCGCGTCAATTCGAACATGGTGAAGCTTTTGTCACCGGCGGCAGTGGCGCAGGCAGATCTAGTCGTCTTCCGGTGGTGGCGCGCCGCGGTTCATCCAGGCGAACAGCGGCTTCAGCGGGAAGATCCAGGCAATACCGGCAACCACATAGAATGCCAGCTCCGCCCAGCGCGGCCATGCCGAGGTCATGCCGCCAATCGTGGCGGCCAGAACAATATAAGCGAACAGATAGACCAGCAGGATCAGGGCGGTGAGGGGCTTGCGCATGAATGCAGTCCTTTGTGCAGATGCGACCCCGCAGACCCTTGCCGTGCGGCATCCTCACGTCAATTAAAGCGCATGAGCGAAACCACAATCCCCCCTGCTGCTGCCATCTGGATCCGCCGCTGGCTGATTCTGGTGGGCCTGATGGTCTATGCGATGATCCTGATCGGCGGAGCAACACGCCTGACCGATTCCGGACTGTCGATTACAGAATGGGACCCGATCAAAGGGGCGATCCCGCCGCTTTCGGCGGATGCCTGGAACGAGGCATTCGCCAAATACAGGGATACGGCCGAATACCGCTACATCAATCACGGCATGTCGATGTCGGAGTTCCAGCACATCTTTTGGTGGGAGTGGGGGCATCGTTTCTTCGGGCGGATGGTCGGTCTCGTTGCCGTGCTGGGCATTGCCGTGTTCGCCGTTCGAAAGTGGCTGACGCGGCCACTTCTGTGGAAGCTGCTGGGGCTCGTCGTCCTGGGCGGGCTTCAGGGGGCAATCGGCTGGTGGATGGTGTCGAGCGGGATCGGCGAAACGACCCGGGTGGATGTCGCGCCTTATCGCCTGATGACGCACTTCATATTGGCGCTGCTCATCATCGCCATGGTCGCCTGGTTGTGGCTGGACCTCGGCAATCGCGAGCGCAGCCCGGCGTCCCGCGTCATTCGGGTGACGGCGAAACTGCTTCTCTTGGCGGTGTTCGTGCAGATGGCGGCCGGTGCGCTGGTGGCCGGGCTGGACGCCGGACGCAGCTATAATGACTGGCCGCTGATGGCGGGCGAGCTGGTGCCGTCACACTATCTGGAGGGCGACCTCGGTATCCGCAGCCTGTTCGAAGGGCGCGCGGCAACGCAGTTCAATCACCGGATCATCGCCTATGCGATCTGGGCAGCGAGCCTCGTGGCGGCGTTTGTGTTCCGGAAAACCGCGCACGGGCGCAGCTTCATCGTCTTTGCCGGTCTGGTGAGCCTGCAGGCCGTCTGGGGAATCATGACGCTGCTGCATGCCGCACCGATGAACCTTGCCCTGCTGCATCAGGCGATCGGGGTTGTGGTGACGCTGGCGGCCGTCCGCCTTGCCTGGCTGACGGCGCGCCCGGATGCGCCGGCTTAGTTCGACCCGGTTTGCTCGTCCGGCAGCGTGATCGGGCTCGGGTCGACGAACACGACCTGGCTCTTGCCGGGCTCAACCTCGCCAGCCAGCGCAATCACGCCGCCCGGATAGCCGCCTGACATCATCCGGCCCATTGCGGCCATTGCGACGGGTTTCTCCGGGGCAAAGACGCTGAGGCCGTCGCGGATGTTCACGTCCGTCGTGGTCATGCCGAGATCGGTGGACAGTTTGAGGCCCGAATCCGGTTCCAGCGACAGAAGCGCAGAGACCTTGCCGCGGATCAGCGGCGCAGCCGCCATGGCCCGGGGCGAGGCGACCAGTGTATCGCTGGTGTAGGCACAGGAATGGATGGGGAAATCGGTGAATGTGGATTCGCCGCGTTCCCAGGCCAGTTCGCCATTGTTCTCCTTGACGATCCCGGCCTGCAGAACCCGGTTGTCGCCGAGGGTCCAGAAAGCGAGCCGCATGATGCCTTCCGTTCCGGCCGGGCCGGAGCAGAGGCCTTCGATGAAGGTTTCGCCGTCGACCGACAGGTCCACCTGAGCCGGGGCGATCAGACCGTCGCCGAAGACATAGGCTTTCACGGTGCCTTCGCGGTCAACGCCCGGAAATACGGTCAGCGTGCTCCCGCCGATATTGGTGGACTGGCCGCCCGCCAGCGCCTTGACGCGGAAATTGGTCGGTTCCCCAATCCGCTCGGCTTCCATATCAAAAAACTGCAGGCCGCCGCTCTCATAGGCGACCGCCAGAATACCCCGTGAACCACCTGAAAGAGCGATTGCGGAGACAGGTGATTCCAGTGTACGTGTCGCCCACACAGCCGGAAGCTCCACATCTGCAGTGATTGCAGAGGTTTCCGGGGGGGATTCCGACGCTTGTTCCGGCTTGCTGCAGGCCGCCGTGGCAAAAAGCAGGGCAAGACCAAGCCCTGCGTTGACAACGGTGGATGTGGCGCTTAAACGCCAGCGCTTGAATTCCATTCCATGAACTCCGAAAGCGAGAGGCTCTGAGTAGAGCGATGAAAACCTATAACGCACCCGTGGACGTCGAGAATAAGTGGGTCGTGATCGACGCGACTGATGTCGTTGTCGGACGTCTTGCTTCTTACGTCGCCAAGCGCCTGCGCGGCAAGCACCGGCCTGACTTTACTCCGCACATCGATACCGGCGACCATGTCGTTGTGATCAATGCGGAAAAGGCCAAATTCACCGGCAATAAGCTGACTGATAAGGTCTACTACCGCCACACCGGTTATCCGGGCGGCATCAAGTCGACCACGGCCGGCAAGATCCTTTCCGGCCGCTTCCCGGAGCGCGCCATCGAACTGGCCGTCAAGCGCATGCTGCCGAAAGAAAGCCCGCTGGCGCGTAAGCAGTTCTCTAAACTGCGCGTCTATGCCGGTGCCGAGCACCCGCACACGGCCCAGAGCCCCGAAACCGTCGACTTCGCGTCGATGAACCGCAAAAACGTCAAAACGGCCTGATCATTATGACCGATACTGCAAACTCCCTCCAGGACCTCGGCACCATGACTGGTGACGAAACCATCACCGCCGCTCCTGAGGAAACTCTCGTAGAACCGAAAATCGACGCTCAGGGCCGTGCTTACGGCACCGGCCGCCGCAAGGAAGCCGTCGCCCGCGTCTGGATCAAGCCGGGATCCGGCAAGATCACGATCAATGGCCGTGACCAGGAACAGTACTTTGCGCGCCCGGTGCTGCGCATGGTGATTGCCCAGCCGTTGATCGAAGCAGGCCGCGAGACCGAGTTTGACGTGATCGCCACCGTGAAAGGCTCCGGCCTCATGGGGCAGGCCGGCGCTGTGCGCCACGGCATTTCCCGCGCCCTCGTGAACTATGAGCCGGGCCTGCGCCGCGTGCTCAAGCCGTTCGGCTTCATGACCCGCGACCCGCGTGTCGTCGAGCGTAAGAAGTACGGTAAGGCGAAAGCCCGCCGTAGCTTCCAGTTCTCGAAGCGCTAAGCCGCATCCGGTATATTCTTTTCGGGCGGGCGCTTCGGTGACGGAGCGCCCGCTTTTCTTTTGTCTTGCGTTTGAAAAGGGACGAGAACGCAATGCCGCCCAAAGTTTTCATTGATGGCGAAGCCGGTACGACCGGACTTCAGATTGCCGACCGCCTGCGGGGCCGGTCTGACTTGGAATTGATCTCGATCGATCCGGAAAAGCGGAAAGACAATGACGAGCGCGCGCGCCTGATGAACATGGCCGACGCCGTGATTCTCTGCCTGCCGGACGAGGCGGCCCGCCTTGGCGTATCGCTGGTGACCAGCCACAATACGGTCGTGATCGATGCGTCTTCTGCCCACCGGACGGCGTCTGGCTGGACGTATGGCTTCCCGGAAATGGACAAGACACAGCGGGCCGCCCTGCGGGCCTGCCGCCGGATTTCCAATCCGGGCTGTTACCCGACCGGCATGATCGCTCTGATGCGTCCGCTTACCGGAGCGGGCCTTGTCCCAGCATCGCTGCCGGTGACGGTGAGCGCGGTATCCGGCTATTCGGGCGGGGGCAAGGCAATGATCGCCGAGTTCGAGGGTGGTGGCACGCAGGACAATCACCGCATCTACGCCCTAACGCAGAAGCATAAGCACCTGCCGGAGATGAAGCGCTATGGGCGGCTGGATCATACGCCCATGTTCCTGCCGTCGGTTGGCCGCTTTGCGCAAGGCATGCTGACCCAGATTGCCTTGCCGCTGTGGGCGCTGCCGGGCAAGCCGGGACGGGCCGACCTGCATGCCGCGCTGGCAAACGCCTATGAGGGGGAGGCCTTTGTAAAAGTGCCTTCGCTGGCGGAATGCGACGCGCTGACGGGATTGGAGCCGGAAGCCTGCAACGGCACCAACCGGCTGGAACTGTTCGTGTTCGGATCAGATGAGGAGGCCCGCCTCGTCGCGCGGCTCGACAATCTCGGCAAGGGGGCATCCGGCGCGGCGGTGCAGAACCTCAACATTGCGCTGGGGCTGGACGAACAGGCGGGACTCGAAGCCTAAAGCGGCAAGTCGATATCGGAGAGGCGCACTTTGGCGTAGTTGCCGGGTGCGGCGCCGAGGCCCATGTCTTTCGGCTGCTTTGCCTCGACCTTGCGGCCCGATTTCGGGCGCAGCCAGTCCCACCAGGTCGGCCACCAGGAGCCGGGGACTTCTTCGGCATTTTCCAGCCACTCGCCGCCCGTCTCAGCGAGGTCGGGGTTCAGCCAGTGCTGATATTTCTTTGCGTCGGGGTGGTTCACGACGCCAGCGATATGTCCGGACCCGGACAGGACGAATTGTGTGTCGCCGCCAAAGACCAGGGAAGTCCGGTAGACGCTCTCGAACGGGCAGATGTGATCGTCCTTGCTGGCCTGCACCATGACCGGGATCTTCACGTCTTTCAGGTTCACCGTTTCGCCCAACACATCGAAGCTGCCCGTCGACAGGCGGTTCTCGTCATAACAGTCTTTCAGGTAGCGCTGGTGCACCTTGCCCGGAATGTTGGTCTGATCGGCGTTCCAATAGAGCAGGTCGAACGGGCGGGGCGCTTTGCCCAGCATGTATTCGTCGATGACGTAGCGCCAGACGAGATCGATCGGGCGTAGCCAATTGAATGTCTCGTACATCATCGAGCCTGGCATCACACCGCCATTCTCTTCGATGATACCGTCGATATAACTGCGTCCCGGACCGTCGGTGAAAACTCTCAGGTCGCCGGCGAGTTCGAAATCCGATTGCGAGGCAAAGAAGGTGGCTGATTTGATTTTGTCGTATCCGGTCTTGGCCATGTGTCCGAGCGCCGATGACAACATCGTGCCGCCGATACAGTAGCCGACCGTGTTGACGCCAGTCGCGCCGGATGCCTGCATCGTCGCTTCAACCGCGGCGTAGGCGCCTTTCTGGACATAGTCGTCCCAGGTGTAGTCCTGCGTAACTTCGTCTGCCGAGCGCCACGACACCACGAAAACCGGGACACCCTTGTCGACCAGCCAGCGGATCATTGAGTTTTTTTCCTGGAGGTCCAGGATGTAGAACTTGTTGATCCATGGCGGGAAGATCAGCAGCGGGCGGGAATAGGTCTTTTCCTGCGTCGGTGCGTAGTGGATCAGCTCGATCAGGTCGTTGCGGAACACAACCTGGCCCGGTGCGGTCGCGATATTCTCACCCAGCCTGAACGGCGTTTCATCGGTCTGGCTGATATACAGCTTGCCGCCGCCTTTCTTCACGTCCGCGCGGGCAAGGCGCAGGCCTTCCAGGACGCTCTGGCCGCCGGTTTCAAAGAAGGCGCGCAAAGCCGTCGGGTTTGAGCCGAGATAATTGGTTGGCGACAGCGTGTCGGTCAGGAGCTGGGTAAAGAACTTCGCGCGCAGCTGCAGGTTTTCCGGCAGGCCGGGGGCCTGGTCAGCCAGGCTGTTCATCCAGTTGGCGTTCACTTCATAAGCTTTGCGGATAAAGCGGAAGCCCGGATTGCTGGCCCATTCGGGGTCGGAAAAGCGCTTGTCCTTGTCCTTCTCCGGCTTGCCGGAGATCGCCTCCATGGACATTTCCTGCCACAGCTTCATCCAGCTGGTCATCAGCTCGAGATTGGCGTTGAACATGGCGGCGGGGTTTGTTGCGAAACTCCAGCCGACGGCACGGAAAGCCTCGCCCACCCGCATCGGATCGCCCTGGGAGACCGTGCCCAGCGGGCCGGAGCCCATCATCACGTCAGCGAGCAGGCCCTGAGATTCGACGTTCGCCAACGCGAGCGTCGTCATCAGCACCTGCATACGCGCCGGATCCTGGCTCATCATCAGTTCAGCCAGGGGCGCGGGGGGCTCCTTGATTCGCTCGCTGCCACTCATTCGTACAAATTATGCCTGTTTTAGCTGTCCTTTACTATGCGCCCGAATATTTGTGATTTAGTGAGTTTCAGCATGAAAAACACGACGATTCCCCTTTTAAGCGTGTCGATTCTGCTCATTGCGGGCTGTTCGAACTCTTTTACCCGTGTTCGGGCGGCAATTGACCAGGCGCCAGACTGGTATGATGGCCGCCGTAAGGAAATCCGGGGAGAGGGCTATCCGAAGCTGGCTGAAGTGCAGGAAATCCCTGCCGACCAGCTTCCCGGCAAAACGCTGCCTGCCGCAGCCGCCCGTGTGGACATATTGCAGGCCTATTTTGACGCTAATGAACGAGCGGAGCCACCCGTGGATGTCGCCGGCCAGATGGCCGCGCTGCTGAAGCGGGTAGAAGCGGAATTCGCGGGGCTGCCCGCTGATCCCGATTTCCTGACGCAGGAAGAGATCGCCCAGATCGAAGCTGCGTTCAATGTTCCCAGAGTTACTGAAGGCCTCAAGGTCAGACGCAAATGAATACCGATTTTCACAAGATCCGCCGACTTCCCCCTTACGTTTTTGAGCAGGTAAACCGCACCAAGGCGGCCCTTCGCGCAGATGGGGCGGACATCATCGACCTCGGCATGGGCAACCCGGACATGCCGACCCCAAAGCACATTGTCGACAAGCTGTGCGAAACCGCCCGCCGGCCGGACGTAAACGGCTATTCCGCCTCGCGCGGGATTCCAGGCCTGCGCCGGGCGCTGACGGACTATTACAAGCGGCGCTTCGACGTGTCGCTGGACAAGGACCGGGAAGTGATCGTCACGCTCGGCTCCAAGGAGGGGTTCGCGAACCTCGCCCAAGCCATTTCGGCGCCGGGCGATGTGATCCTTGCGCCGGATCCTTCCTATCCGCTGCACCATTTCGGCTTCATCATCGCCGGGGCTTCTATCCGCGGTGTGCCAGCCCAGACGCCGGAACAGTACCTGTCGAACCTTGGCAAGGCCGTGCACTATTCCGTGCCGCCGCCAACGGCCATGGTGCTGTGCTATCCGTCCAACCCGACTGCTGCCGTATGCGATCTCGACTTCTATAAAGAAGCCGTCAAGTTCGCGAAGAAGCATGAGATCTGGATCCTTTCGGATCTGGCCTACAACGAGATCTATTTCGACGAACCGACGCCCTCGATCCTGCAGGTCGATGGGGCGAAGGATATCGCGGTCGAGTTCACGACCATGTCGAAGACCTATTCCATGGCCGGCTGGCGCATGGGCTTCGTGGCCGGGAACGAGACGCTGATTTCGGCGCTCGCCCGCGTGAAATCCTATCTCGATTATGGGGCTTACACGCCGATTCAGGTCGCTGCTGTGGCTGCGCTCGATGGACCGCAGGATTGCGTGGATGATATCCGCGCTATCTACAAGTCACGCCGCGACGTGCTGGTGGAGAGCTTCACCCGTGCCGGCTGGCCGGTGCCGAGCCCGGCAGCTTCCATGTTCGCATGGGCGCCGATCCCGGAACAGCTGAAGGACCTCGGCAGCCTGGAATTTGCCCTGCAGCTCATCAATGAGGCCCATGTTGCCGTCGCCCCCGGCGCCGGCTTCGGCGAGCATGGCGATGGCCATGTCCGCATTGCCTTGGTTGAGAACGAACAGCGCATCCGCCAGGCCGCCCGCAACATCCGGAAGTTCCTGGAGAAGCGCGGCGTGAAGGAAATCGGCGCAGTCGCTGCGGCCGAGTAGCCTTCGCGATCAGGCGTAACTGAATCCGCCATTGTTGAGAACGACACGGCCGTCTCCGCCGACGGTCTGGAAGATGGCCGTGCCGTCCTCACCTTCGCCGGTCCAGATATTGATCGTCAGGGCCTCACCCGGCAGGACCGGGGACGAGAAACGGCCGTCCATCGCCTTGAAGCGGGCAGGATCATTGCCGCACAGCGATGCCAGCAAAGCCCTTCCCGTGAACCCGTAGGTGCACAGGCCATGCAGGATGGGCTTCGGGAATCCGCCGACGTCAGAGAATTTCTTGTCTGAATGCAACGGGTTGCGATCGCCGCTGAGGCGGTAGAGCAGGGCCTGATCCGGGCGGGTCTGATAGGTGACGGCATGGTCAGGTGCCCGCTCCGGAGCGACATTTGTCTTGTCCGATGGGCCTCTGTCACCGCCGAAACCGCCTTCGCCGACGATGAAGACAGATGAGGTCAGCTCGAACAGCGGCTTGCCATCTGCGGCGAGCGTCGCTTCAGCCTTTGTGGCGACCACGGCGCCTTTGCCTTTGTCATAGATGCCGGTGATCTCATCCACGATCGAAATTTCGCCTTCCACCGGGATCGGGCGGTGCAGGCGGATGCCCTGTTCACCATGCACCAGCATGCGGGGATCATAGGTTCCGGCGTTCGACATGGCGCTCTTGCCGCCCTGGGCGTTGAACCCGGCCAGGACGCAGAAGGTGGGCAGGACTTTCTGGTCGACCCCCATCGTGTTCTCGGTCGTGAATTCCAGTTCAGAACCAACCGGGTCGGCGACACCGCACCCAACGCCAAGCGCATACAGCAGCGCATCGCGTGAATCCCAGGCCCACGTCCGTGGCGTGCCTTTCGATCCAATGGCATCCTGATTGATCGGCATGGTTTCGCCCTCCCTCATGAGTTTTGCCCGCGCATTAAGCACGCTGTTTGAAACCTCTGCAATGGCGCTGGTTTGCTCTGTCCCCCCCCTTTCCCCGGCGCGCCAAACCAGCTAGGCACCAGCCCGGACATTGAGCAACAAATAGGGGGCCCTGTTGGGACCTTTGAAGATAGGGATCGCCGGGCTCGGCCATGTCGGCTGCGGCCTGATCGAACTGGTCGAGCGCCAGCAAAATTTACGCCTGCCGGGTGAAGTGAAGATCACCGGGGTCAGCGCGCGCAGCCAATCGCGTAACCGGCCGGTCGACATCAGCCCGTACCGCTGGTTCGACGACGCTGCGACGCTGGCCGAAGATCCTGACGTCGATGTGTTCGTGGAACTCATGGGGGGATCCGATGGTCCTGCGAAGTTCGCTGTCGAGACGGCCCTGAAAGCCGGGAAGCACGTTGTCACGGCAAACAAGGCGCTGATTGCCAAGCACGGCATGGCGCTTGCGCGCCTGGCTGAGGAGAAGCAGGTCGATCTGCTGTTCGAGGCAGCGGTTGCCGGGGGAATCCCGGTTGTTCGCGTCTTGCGAGACAGCCTCGCCGGCACCGAAGTCAAACGTATCACCGGCATCCTCAACGGCACGTGCAACTATCTCACCACGGTCATGCTGGAGCAGGGGCGCGAGTATGAAGACGTGCTCGCCGAGGCTCAGCGGCTCGGTTTTGCTGAGGCCGACCCAACGCTGGACGTGTCGGGCATGGATGCGGCCCACAAGGCTGCCATCCTGTCAGCCATTGCCTTCTCAGCGGATCTGGATTTCTCGAAGGTCAGCGTCTCCGGCATCGACAAGGTCAGCCTGCTCGACCTGCGCCTGGCTGACCGACTTGGGTACCGTATCAAACTGATTGCCGAAGGTGTGCTGACCGATGACGGCGTCGTCTGCCGCGTTGAGCCGCTGGTCCTGCCGGCAAGCCATCCGCTGGCCCGCGTCAATGGCAGCCTGAACACTGTCCGGATCGAAGGCGACCCTGTGGGGGCGATCACGTTGACGGGCCCCGGCGCAGGTGCCGGCCCGACTGCAAGCGCAGTGATGGGGGATGTCGCGAAAATGTTCCGGCCCGCGATCCGGCCAGCTTTCGGCCGCGCCGCGCACCATACGGGCCGTCCGTTCGTGCAAGGCGCGCCGACGGAAGTGGCACCTTTCTTCCTGCGTGTTTACCTGCCAGACCAGCCCGGCGCTCTTGCCGCCCTGACGGAAGCGCTCGCAAAAGAAGGCGTTTCGGTAGACAAGCTTTTGCAGGAATCGGGCGAAGAATCCGGCTCTGCACCTGTTGTCATTATTACTCATCGTTGCCCACGTGCGAACATGCAGGCCGCACTTGAGCGATTGGAAAAAATAGCCAAGCCGATTGACGCGCCACGGCTAATTCGTATCGAAGCGGCAAGCTAATTGCTTACCGTCTAGGCGTAAGAGACAAGAATCCCGCGTTCGGAGATAAAAAAAGTATGAAAAACAGCGTTCTGACGCCCAGCCTGGCGGATGCCATGGTGCGCGTGACCGAAGAAGCAGCCATCGCTGCGTCGAAACTGGTCGGTCGAGGTGACGAAAAGAAAGCCGATGCGGCTGCCGTCGATGCCATGCGCACGGCGTTCAATCGGGTCGATTTCAAAGGTCGCGTCGTTATCGGAGAAGGCGAGCGTGACGAAGCTCCGATGCTCTATATCGGCGAGGAAGTCGGCACTGGAAACGGTCCTGAAATCGACATTGCCCTGGATCCGCTGGAAGGCACGACGCTGACCGCGAAGGCCATGGCCAATGCGTTGGCCGTGCTGGCAATTGCCCCAAAGGGCGGCCTGCTGTACGCGCCAGATACCTACATGGACAAGATCGCCATCGGCCCGGGATATCCGGAAGGCATTATCAGCCTCGATTCCAGCCCGGCAGAGAACATCACCGCGCTTGCCAAACATAAGGGCGTCGATGTCACGGATATGACTGCCTGTGTTCTGGATCGTCCTCGCCATGAAGACATCATCGAGAGCCTGCGCTCTGTTGGTGCCCGTGTGGCCCTGATCACGGATGGCGACGTTGCCGGCGTGATCGCCACGACCAACCCACACACCGGTATCGACCTTTACATGGGTTCTGGCGGCGCACCGGAAGGTGTCCTCGCGGCTGCGGCCCTCAAATGCGTCGGCGGCCAGATGTTCGGTCGCCTGGTCTTCCGTAATGATGACGAAAAGAAACGCGCTGCACGCGTCGGGATCACCGATCTTGGCCGCACCTATGCGCTGAACGAGCTGGCCTCGTCCGACACGGTCTTCTGCGCCACCGGCGTGACGCAGGGCTCCATGTTGAGCGGTGTTCAGCATCGCGACGGCGGGGTTCACACCCACACGCTGGTTATGACGTCGACCGACGGCATGGTCCGCTACATCCGGTCCAACCGGAAGGCATAAGACCGGGGGCGTTTGCGCCCTCCCTGTGATAGGCTTCCGGGAATCAAGATTCCCGGAAGCCTCATGACAGCCACCGCTCAAAAAGCCGAAAACAATCGCCTGTTCGCTGTGGACCGCTCCGCAACCGGCCGGTTCTGGACGCTTGCGGACGCTGACGAGGCGCTGGTTCGCCGTCTTGCCCCGGCTGTTGGCGGATCTGACCTCCTGGCACGCCTCCTGGCAGAGCGTGGCGTGACCCCGGAAAGAGCGGATGCCTATCTCGCCCCAACCCTGCGCGAGTCATTCCCGAACCCGTCCAATTTCGCCGATATGGACAAGGCCGCGGAAGTCGTACTCGATGCAATCCTTAAAAAACGACGCGTCACCGTCTTTGCGGACTATGATGTGGACGGCGGCACCAGCTCCGCCATCCTGGCGCGCTATTTCCGCGCCTGGGGGCAAGATCTCGGGCTCTATGTGCCAGACCGGCTGGAGGAGGGGTACGGCCCCTCGCCGGAAGCGTTCCGGCACCTGAAGGAGACCGGATCGGACCTCGTCATTACGGTGGATTGCGGCGCCGCTGCCATCAGCGCGCTGGAAGAGGCCGAGCAGATCGGTCTCGACGTTGTCGTCATCGACCACCACCTCATGTCAGGACACAATCCACCAACGCTGGCGCTGGTGAACCCCAACCGGCCGGACGATACATCCGGGCAGGGGCACCTCGCCGCAGCAGGCGTTGTGTTTGTCTTCGTCGCCGCCCTGAACCGGCTGGCCCGGCAGCGCGGTATCGCCCCGCCGGAGGGCTTGCCAGACATCATGGCGCAGCTCGACCTCGCGGCGCTCGGCACATTGTGCGATATGGCGCCGCTTCATGGCGTGAACCGCGCCTTCGTGCGCCAGGGGCTCGCCATGCTGTCGCACGGCCAGAATGAGGGTCTGCGCGCTCTGGCGGAGGTCTCCGGTATCCAGAAGGTCGAGACGGTGTACCACGCGACGTTCATGCTGGGGCCGCGCCTGAATGCGGGCGGCCGCGTGGGAGATCCGTGGATAGCAGCGAAGCTGCTGGCAACCGACGACAGGGCTGAGGCCATCGCGCTGGCCGAGCAGCTCCATGGTCTGAATGAGGAACGCAAGGCCGTGGAGGCGTCGATTCTCGACCAGGCTGTCATGCAGGCCGAGAAGGCGTTGGAAAAGACTCCTGACCGGGGCGTCCTGATTGCTTCGGGCGAAGGGTGGCACCCGGGGGTCATCGGTATCGTTGCCGGCCGTCTGAAAGACCGGTTCCATCTGCCCAGTATCGTGATTGGCTGGGGCAAAGGCCTTGGCCCTGTCGCCAAGGGATCAGGCCGTTCGGTACCAGGCGTGAACATAGGCGATGCAATTGCTGCCGCTGCACGTGAGGGTGTCATCCTCTCGGGAGGCGGCCACGCCATGGCCGGCGGGCTCAGCCTGGAACCAACACAACTCAGCGCCTTTGATGACTGGATGGTCGCTCATATGGCGCAGTTTACCGCCGAGCGTGCCGCGGCCCTGGAACTCGCCATCGACGCCATTCTGGCGCCCGGGGCAGCGACACCGGAACTTGTCGACAGGGTCGCGGAAATCGGTCCGTTCGGCGCTGGTGCGCCGGAACCCGTATTCGCCCTCCAGTCGGTCCAGATTTCCTACGCCCGTCAGGTCGGTGCCAATCACTGGAAATTCACAGCTGAAGACGCCTCAGGCCGTCTCGACTGCATTGCCTGGCGCGCTGTTGGCGCACCACTGGGCGAGGCGCTGCAACCTGGAAACCGCGTGCATCTGGCCGGGCGTCTCAAGGCGGATGAATGGAATGGCCGGCGCCGCGTGCAGCTGGACGTGATGGATGCGGCCAGTGCCTGAAATAATGTGCAGCAACCGTCACCAACATGGCTTGCGCAAGGCGCCGTCCCTCGCTATACGCCCATTTCTTCGAACCGGTGCGGTCCCTTCGTCTATCGGTTAGGACGCCAGGTTTTCAACCTGGAAAGAGGGGTTCGATTCCCCTAGGGACTGCCACCCCGTCAGTTTGCCGCGCGTAACTGATTGTTTTTATTCGATTTAATTTTTCAAAATGCCCACTTTTTTGTCACCCCTGCCCAAGTGGGCGGTCTGGGTGGGACGTTTTGTTCTTGATATATGCTTCTGCCAGCTGACGGAATGGCTGCTCACCCCAGTCGGCAAACGCGATGTTGAGCGCCACACAGATCCATCTGACATTGCCGGGCACGTAGCCAAGCGCCGAATCGATGCGATCGAGGCTGGGGCGGAACGGCGCGCGTGCCGAGTTTCCGGAAAGGTACCCCTGGGACAGAAACCTGATCCCGGATGCCGCGCAGCAATAGCGTTGGGCGCGAAGTAGCTTGAGGCCGCTGTCTTCGGTGATCTCGAACGCCATGGATCGCTTCTCGGCTCGGGCTGCTGCGCGCTTCAATATGCGCGCGGCGAGCTTTTCCAGGGCCAGCCTGTCCAGTTCTCCGCCGTCTGGTCTATGGGACGCCGTGCGTGGGATGCGGTCTGCGGAGCCGTAGCGAATGCGCGCCCATTCGCGGACCCATTCCTGCGAGTGGGGGCGCTCCTGCATCCGGATCTTCCGTCCGCGTGTGTCGATCGTGTACCAGCGCTCATTTCCGTGCCGGTCAATATCGTGCCGCAGGCCTTTGAGTTTCCTGGGTGCTGGTTGCGTCACGCCTGCTCTCCGAATGTCTCCAGCATGGCTTTGCGTCCGCGCCATGTCAGCTTGATTCCCCAGATCAATTTGTCGTTCCATCGGGCATCGGGGGCGGCTGATTGCGTCGGGATGAACCATCCGTATTCAACCAGGCCTGCTTCACGGCACTCTGCCCAGCTGGACACAGGGGTCGGCTGGGGCGCGGCATCGGGTGAACCGCGCCCGCCATAGACGATCATTTCGCGGCGCTGCAATTCATGGTCTGTGAGCGCGGGTGTGCCGCAATAGATCCAGTCGGACCGCGGGTCCACGCCTTTCAGCTTCAGGAATTGCAGTCTTGGGTCCGGTCGCTTGGTCATGCCTGTTTTCCGAATGTCTGCTGAAGGGCGCGCTTTGAAGCGGATTTCTTGGCGGCGTCTCGCGTGTAGCGGTCCACTTCGGCGCTGGTTTCGTGATCGGTGACGGACTGGATGTCTCCGATGGAGCAGCCCGCTTCCCGCATCCGGGCGGCAACCGCCTTGCGCAGTCCGTGTGCAGAGCAATGAGGCAGGCCTGCCGCATCACACCATTCGCGGAATTTGTTGCCCAGCCCGGCAACGGAGCGCGGGGTGCCCTGCGCGGTCTGCAGATAGGTCAGCCCGCCTGTGTCGGTCGCGGCCAGCGCTTCGGCCAGCGGTGCGCAGATCCAGACTTCCTGAGGTGCTTCACCGTGCCCGCGATTCTTGTTGCGAGGCACGCGCATGAATCCTTCTTTCGTGCGGTGCTGTGGACCCAGGCGGGGGATGTCCTGCCGGCGCAGGCCCAAATAGAGCGTCAGCGCATAGGCGGTGCGGGCGGGCGTGCCCAGCGGCCAGCGCGCCTCATAGGCGAGGCATTCTTCCACCGTCCAGGTGTGATGCCCGCCCCTGCGCATCTTCAGTTTCTTCACGTCGCGGGTCGGGTTGTGATCGCAGAGTTCGTTTTCCATGCCCCATTTGAACATGGCGGACATGATCTTGATCCGGTTGTTCGCGGCGGCAGGCGTGGCGGCGCGCTGGTCCCGGCCTGCGCGGATGTCGGCGGCGGTGATGCCGGAGACGCGGCGGTCTCCGGATGTCTTCACCATATCGTCCAGGATGGCGCCGCGCGTCTTTTTCGTGGTGGGGCTGAGGCGGTCCCAATCCGGGCTCTTGCGCCATTCGCGGATAAGGTGGGCGAGTGTGCCTTCTGCGGGCGACATGCTGGGGATATGGTCACCGCGGCGGGCGGCTTCCCATGCCGACACCCACGCATCGCTGCCGGGCTCGCCCTGCAGCCGCACTTTCCGCCCCTGCGGATCGATGGCGTACCATCGCACGTTTCCGTGGCGGTCGGTGTCGCATCGCGTCCCCTTGAACCGCCTTCTGTATTCCGCCACGCTTACCCTCATCAGATGGCCCGGATCTGGCGGCGCATACTGACGGGCTCACCCCGCCGTGGCAAGTTATCCACAAAGGCGTCAAGGTCGCGGATGTCCCATAGGACCAGCCCGTCCACGTCACGCGGCTGCGGAATCCGGCCCTCCCTGACCAGTTCCTGGAACTTGGTCGGACCCATGCCGAGATAGGCGGCGGCATCGGGGGCCTTCATCAGGCGCGGCGGGAGGGCTGGGCGGGTCATGGCAATTGCGAGGCTGCAGGGGGTGGCGGGGCCGCACGTATCCGCCGGTGGCTACTGGACGGATGGGTCGGGTAGGTGTGCGGCCCCGTGCCGGGGGCGGGATTGCTCCGGCTTGTCTTCATGGTTCGTTTTGCTCGTGGATGGGCATATCCGGGGGGCTCGCGCTCAAAACCCCATAGGTGATGAATACGGCGCCTATGATCATCATGATCAGTCCCGTGATAACCTGAAGGATGCGCGCCACCCGATCGGGCTGCGCCCCTGTGCCGGGCCGCAGCATGCCGAGCCATCCGGTGCCGAACAGGGCGAGGCCGATCAAGGTGATAAGCAGTTCAGCCACGCGCAGGGCCCTCCGTCAGGGCTGCGCCGCTAAGGCGCTGGACCGCATAGATGCAGGAATCCCGGTTCAGGACGGCCTGCGCATCGAAGCTGCCATCGGCATGCATCATGCCAAGCGTTCGCCCGAAAAACTCCTCCAGCAGGGGGATTAGGGCGGCGGGTACACGGATGTATTCCGCGACGGTCGCATTGGTCGGCAAGCCGTTTGCCTCCATCCGCATCATCGCTGCCTGCCGTAGCAGCCCAGCGGACCGCTCCAGCGCATCCGCAGCAAGCCCAATGGCGTTGCCGCTCATGTAGTCGTTTGCCATTTCATAGGCTGTTTGTGCGGCTTCCAGCTTCGCCTTGAACTTGTGCGATGCGCTCATGCGGCGTCCCCTTTCAGCTGGGCGTCTACCAGTGCGGCCATGTCTTCCTCTTTGAGGAAGCGGGCTTCCGGCGGGGTCCATGCCGTGTTGCGGTTCGCGGCGAGCCATGCGGCGAGGTCTGCCCGGTTCTTCGGTTTCTTGTTGTCTTCGGACACGCGCAAATTCGCTCCGCAGGGGCCGGTGATGGCTTCCAGCTGGGCGGTGGTGTAGCGGCTGAACCAGTCTTCATCCGCGATGGCGTCCATGTCCTGCAGGGCCGTGTCGAAGGCGTCATCTTCGCTGCGGTTTGACTTGGCCCAATAGGCGATGGCGCGGGCTTCTGCCGTGCTGCCTGGGCCTGCCGCGTGGCGGTTGACCAGGTCCATGGTCTGGCTCGCAATCACTGTGGCGAAGCGGGCGGCAAGGTCTGCGGGCTCCAGCTCCATCAGGCCGGACACGGCCTTTTCCCGGTCGGCAATTTCATTGCCTTCGAAGCCGTCGACATCTGCGAACAGGTCGGAGGCAAGGCCGGGCAGGCCGCGCTCTACATCCTTCTGATCTGCAATCAGGTGCTGGCGGTGAAGGTTGAGCAGGGATTCGCTGTAGTCCCCATTCCGGCCGTGATCGCGCAGCGTGTTGACGATGACCAGCGCCATGGCCGCTTCCGGACTGGCGGAAATCAGCTTGCGGACGGTTTGCGTGCGGGCAACAGAACCGGCAATCCAGTTCTTCCGCGCATAAGGCTGAACCTCTGGGGCGTCCGATGCCTTCGCGGCGGACTTGGCCTTTTTAACAGCATCGGCAGGCGCGCCTTCCGGAGCGACAAGCGCCAGAGCGACTTCGCCGGTATAGGTGGCAATCGCATATTCGATGTAACTGCCGTCCGGGACGCCTTGCGCCTGCGCCGCAGTGGGGCGGTCGCTGATCAGGCGGGGGCCGCGCTGGATACGCTCATACCAGCCTGCGGCTTTTTGCGGCGGCGTCTTCAGGCCCAGCGTCTCCGTCAGCTTCCTGGCGTGATCTTCGAGCCGTTCGCCCTGCAGCTTCAGGAAGGCGGCTTCATCATCGATCAAGGGGGCGTCGGTCTCCGGATCATAGGAAACCTCGCCGCCTGCGGCCCGGTATTCCTCCACATCGAACAGGGCGTGTTCCATGCTGAGCGAACTGTCCCGCAGCCATTCGGCCAGCTCTGCCGGGTTCCGGATCGGGTCATACTCCATCGCTGAGAGGATCGCGGCCTGCGTCTTTGCGGGTTGGCGGGCAATGGCAATGGCCAGTTTCCGCGTGCCGATCCGGCCATCGCTCCACGCGGCCTTGACTTCCGGTGTCAGGCTTCGCGCGACCTGCAGGTAAAGCTGGACATTGCGGCGGGTCTCGCCGGTGCGCTCCGAAATCAACAGGGTGGCGCTGCCGGCATCACCGGTCTCAGCTTCGCGCAGCGCGGCGAGCCTCGCATAGGCTTCGGCCTGTTCAAGCGGGTGAACCTCTTCCCGCTTTTCGTTTTCCATGATGGCCAGTTCCAGATGCTCGGCATCGTCAACCTCCATCACGCGCACCTGCACCGGCGCGTCCTTTGGCCAGCGTCCATCTGCCGCCAGCTTTGACATCGCCCGGAAGCGGCGTTCTCCGAAGATTACATGATAGCGCGGCGCCTTTTCGGACGCCTTCCGGACGCTGATGTTCTGAAGCTGTCCCTTGGCGGCGATTGACTCCGCCAGCTCGGCAATGCCTTCCTCACTGAAGGATTTGCGTGGGTTGAGCGGGGAGGGGGCAATGTCGCTGAGGGGCAGCATGGTGATCAGGTTTTGCTCGCGGCTGTTGCCAGCTGACGCTGGCGCCGCTGTGCCTGCGCCTTGCTTGTGATTGTCCTGCGCCTTCGCCTTGGCGGCGGGACGCTTCGTGGCCGGTTTCTTCGGCGCGGCGGACTTTGCAGCGGGTTTGGCTGCGGCGGGTTTCTTTTGTGCTGCAGTGGCCATTATGCGTGCGCCTCCGTGCCTGCCGGAATGGCTTTTGCGGGGATCGGTGGATCTTGAAGGTTTCTTGGCAGGTTGCAGTCTTCCGGCTGGCTGGCGCGCCGCCGCGGACCGGTGAGGCGGGTGCCGACTTTGACCAGATCTTCCATCTGGCGGAAAAGATCGCCTGCGATCAGGAAGCGGGAATCCGCGATGTCTTCCTGTGTCGCGGCATCGTCGAAGAAGTCCAGGACGGACACGCGCAAGGCATCGGCTGCCTGCTTCAGCATGCCGGCACTGATCCGGTTTGACCCGGTTTCATATTTCTGGAGCTGCTGATGGCTGATGCCGAGGGTTTCGCCCAGCTCGGCCAGCGTAAGGTTCCGGTCCAGCCGGAAGCGGCGCAGGTTTTCCCCTACCTGCAGGTCAATCGCGTTTGGGGCGCGGGAGGTCTTTGAATTGCTCGGGGCGTTTTTGATCTGCTCGCGGCTGTTGCCAGCTGCCGCTGGCGCCGCTGTGCCTGCGCCTTGCTTGGGGTGCCCCTGTGCCTGCGCTGCGCTTGTGGTCTGCTTTGCCATTGTTCTCATCCCTTCCTGAATGCCCCTCCCACCTGTCTGAAGACGCGTGAGGCCGCTTCCGGGAAGGGGGTCTGAGTGGCGGCCTCACGCGAACCGGGTTCGCCGGTCGGTGGGAAAAGTGCATGAAATGTAGTTTTGTGGCAAGACAAAAAATACACCAAATGTACTATCGTACTAATTGAACGCGCTAAAGCTGCACCAAATGATTCGTTTCCGCGTGCGGAAGGCCAGGCAATGTCCGGCTAAGCCAGCACCGCGGATGCAGGAATGTCGGGTTGGTTTTTCGGGGAAGACTTATGAGGCCACTATTCGGCGGTGCAGATGTGCATGAAGTCGGCTTCACCGAGGATGCGGAGCGGCAGGCCCGCCTTTATCAGGTCTTCCGCCTTGCGGTGCTTGCTGCTCTTCTTGTGGCCTGCGAGCCTGTCAATATCCTGATCACCCACAATCAGAAGGGTTGTTTTCTTGGTGACGTTCGGTTCCACAGCGGCGCCGGCGGCATGCGCCATATCGGCCGCGTCACGGCGAGCAACCTGTAGCGCGCCTGTAAACACGACACGTTCACCAACTAGAGGGCCATCCCCATCGCCTTCGCGCCGAAGATTGGCGCCTGCGCCTGGCGGGTTCTTGCGGGTGGAAAGTGTAAGCCACTCTTCCGGACTGTGCCCGGAATCCTCGATAGCGCGGAGCAGGACTATCCCGGCTGTCCGGGCATCCTCTACGGCGTCGTGATGGCGGAAATCAATGTCAAAGTGGTTCGCCAGACTGGCAAGGCCGAAACCGGTCTTCGAGAATTGCGGCCAAGCCCTGCGTGCAACGCGTGCCGTGTCCAGCCACCTGCAGGACAGGAGCGGGAGGCCGGACAGAGTGCAGGATTGCGATATGGCGGTCCGGTCAAAATGGGTGTGGCAGGCGACGATCTGGTCCTGAGTTTGCGAGGTAAGCCACCCATGAAGCGCGGCAAAAGAAGGTGCGCCAAGGACGCGATCTTCGTCAATGCCATGAATGGCCATATTGTAAGGGTCAAAATAATCCTGCGGATCCACGTAGCGGGATTCCGCACTGGTCTCACGGCCATTCTCGAAAGTGACCATCCCGATCTGGCAGATGCTGGACATGCGCGGATTGGCGATTTCGACGTCGATCGAAACGAATTTCAAGATTGCCCCCTTAACGCCCGGATACGTTACAGATTATTCTGCCGCCACGTCCGGCGGGCTTTCCTGAAGGACTTCCATCTGGCCAAGGAAGAGCTTGCGGTGGACGGGGTTGGCCCTGATGAAGGCAATGAGGTCGCGTTCCTCATCCGTCAGACCATCGCCGCCATCAATAAACTCGGATGGCGGCACCTTCAGGATCTCTGACAGCCTCAGGAGTTGCTTGACGCTGACATCCACCAGGCCGCGCTCCCACCGCCCGATGCTGGGAGGTGAGATGCCCATCGCTTCGGCCAGTTCTTCCTGGGTCAGGCCCGCGCGCAAGCGCGCCTCGCGAATTCGGAGGCGGTCGTGTGCATCATCCTTTGAGTAGGGTCCGCGAGCCATAACGCATTTTGCCATTCTGGCCGGACCGGCGACAGAAAGCTGAATGCACGTTTCGCGCATGATGTATTGCGGGAACTGGCGAATCACCGGTACCAAATAAACATCTAATGTACTTTTGGGAACGGTATTCGCCTATGACGCGTTTAGAAGCCTTCAGGCAGGCCAAAAATTGGACATATGAACAGCTGGGCGAGCGTCTGGGCCGCACCGGTGTGCAGTGCCAGCGGTACTGCAAAGCCGTGAGCCAGCCGCGCCCGCCAGTGGCCGAACAGATCCGGGCATTGAGCCATGGCGTGATCCATCTGGGCAATTATGCCGAACCGGTCAGTGACGATCAGGCGTCTGCCATGATGGCGGAGATTGAGCGGCTGGCGGCAGCGGCATCACAAGCGACCGCGCCGGGCAAATCCAAAAAGGCGGCGTCCGCATGAGCGCGTTGCTGGTGATCGGGGCCGCGCTGGCGGCGGGCGGGGGCGGGTTTGCCGCGGGCTGGATTGTGGCCCGCGGCAGGCAGGCGCCTAGTGGGGACGTGTGCGTGAACGGCCGCTGGCTGGTGTGGCAGCCTCCGCCCGCAAGGCCGCAACAGCGGACTCCATCAGGGAATATGCCAGCTGGCGGGCCTGTTCCGGGAGCAGGCGAAACTGAGCGGGCGGCGTTGGTGCGTTGGTTCGAAGCTGCGATGGCCCTTCACCCGCCCCAGGAAGGCTGGGAGCTGTTTCCAGTGTCCCGTCCAGCCGTAGCAGGAGGGTTCCGCCTGCTGTGGCGCGGCAGACGTGATCGCGGAGGTCGAACATGATCGGCATCCTGTTCTCGTCAACCCGCCATCCGTCAATCAATTCCGTTTCCGGCCCGTGGGAGTGTTTCTTACGCAATGGGAAATTCCTTGTTGAAAGTGCTGTACCCTTCCCAAAGGCAGCCTTTCATGAGTCGGAAACGGGCGCACGCCCCATGGACTGGATCCCCATGGGGCGTGCTTTCGGGGGTGCGGCCTGATGTTGTGGCTGGGCATCTTCGGCATCCTCTATCTCGCCTATTGCGCGATCGGGGGCATTGTCAGCATCAGCGCGTGGGAGCGGCGGACGTTTGAAGATCCAAGCATCGATCCTCAGGATGCGGTGAGCGCGGCCCTGATGGAAGGCGCCTTCTGGCCCGCTGAGGCGTGGCGGACTTACCGGGGCAGGGAGGCGGGCGATGTCTGATCCGGCGGACCGCTACTGTTCCGACTGCGCGTGGCCGTATGAGTGCGCTGCCGAACGGTCCTGCCATCGCCGGGACATGGGCGAGGTGCGGGGGGAGGATCTGGCGCGATCATCTGACTGCTCGCCGCTGTCATCCGGGGCGCGCTGCGCTCGCCCGGATGCGGCTGCGCCTGCGCGGTCGCTTGTGGAGGGCGACAAGCATGCGCGGTACAGACAGCAGATGCGCGGCCGTGCGGCGGGGTCGGGGTTATGACCGCGCCGCATGATCCGGCCCCGGAAGATGCCGAATTGCATGAGACGCCGGAAGAGGCCGTCTTTGCGTTGATCGAAGCGGATGCCTTCCTGCAGCAGCGCCGCCAGATCTGGGAACCGGCCTGCGGTCCAGGCCAGCTTGTCGACGCGCTGCAGAAGGCGGGGCATACCGTCTGGGCGTCGGATGTCTACAAGTATGAGGGGCGCTGGGCGGCGCATCCGGACACGACACGGCACTGGAAAAAGGACTTCCTTGATCCGAACACGCATCGCCTGAAGTGCGGTGCCGAAGCCATCGTCATGAATCCGCCTTTCAGTCAGGCCGATGCCTTCATCACCTGCGCCCTGGGGCTGGTGCCGCGCGTCTATGCGCTGTTGCCGCTTGGCTGGATGCAGGGCGGGGCCGGGACAGGCCTGCGCGATCATCTTCTGGACGGGCCGGAATACTGGCGCCGCTGCTACCCCTTCCGGGAACGCCTGCCCATGATGCATCGGGACGGCTGGTCCGGCCGGGTCGCGCGGTCAAAGCACAAACATGCATGGTTCGTGTTCGGAAAGCCCAAAGGGCGCGACGAACAGGCTGCCCAGCGTATCGGCACCCCAATCACAACCCGCATCAGTATCGAAGCGATCGGAAAGGAAGGCTGAGCCATGGCGGACGGACGCACCTATCACGCGCTGGAATTTGAGCCCGGCAGATCGGACCCTGACAAGAAATGGGCCTTGTCGGTGAAGCAGCCGCTGGCTGGACTTGTCGCAATGGGGACAACGCCCCTGATCACGAAATCCCTTCCGCCGCCGGCGGAGCTGGTCGGCAAGCGGATCGCCCTTCACGCGGGTGCGGGGCATGTGCCGTACAAGGAATTCAGCGAAGACGCTGCCGAGTGGGCCCACAAGAAATGGGGCGCCAGCCTTTCGGAGCTTCGCCAAATGCTGCCGCATGGCGGTGTGATCGCGACGGTGAAGCTGGAAGCGGCCTACAAAATCGGGCGGGCCATGCATCGCAAGATCTATGCGGCGCCGCCGAACCGGTATGGTTCCAGCTACAAGGGGCCGTGGCATCCCTATGACGGGGCCTATTTCTTCGAACAGGGGACGGGTTTTGCCGGGCGTTGGGCGTGGGCGCTGACGGAACCGAAGCTGTGCCCGGATTTCGTGCCGCTTCGCGGACATGGCGGGATCTTTGACCTGGTGGGCGCCATGGACCTTGAAGCGCAGCGGGTGGCGGATGAAGCCGCGCACGGCCACAAGCAAGGCGCAGGCGCAGCCGCGCCGGGGCAGGGCCCCGGCAATAGCGGCGAGCAATCCAAAAACGAGGATGCAGCGTGAGCGCGATTCCGGGGCTTCAGCGCATGTCGGCGCGGCGTCTGGAGCGGACGCTGAAGGTGGGTGATCTGATCGCCTCTGCAGGCAAGCGTCCGAACATGGCGGCGATCGCGCGGGATCTGGGCGTGGGCGAGGTCACTGTCCGTGACGATCGCGACACTTATGATGCCTATGGGCCGGAACCGATCCGGGCACGGCTTGCGGAGTTGCAGGGGCGGAAGCCGGCAGACGCGCAAAGCAAGGCAGCCAAGACCTGCCAGTATTGGGAAGTGCGGGCCGGGAAGGCCGTCCAGTGCGGCGGGCGCGGCTACCCCTATTGTCCGCGTCACCGGGCGCAGACGATGCCTGCGGGCGGCAACAAATGCGGCGCCGGGACCGGATCGTCCCTGATCACTGGATTCCGGAAAATGAGGAAGTGACATGAGCGGACAGAAGTCCGGGGTGAGCTTCCGGGAAGAAATCGACGCGGTAAAGGCGCAGCTGGTCATTGGCGAGGTGGCGCAGGCGCTGAACCTGACGGGCTGCAGCCGCGACGGGTGGGAATGCCCGGCCTGTGGGGCACTCGGTACACTGAAGGAACGGACGGACCATCAGGGTGCCCGCTGCAGCAGCGCCGGGTGCGGCGCGGGCTTCGATGCGCCGGGGCTGGTCATGACGGCGCGCGGCACGTCTGCGCGCGGGGCCGTGGTGTTCCTGGAGCGGGTGATCGCGGAACGGGACGCGGCGGCAGCGGCCAAGGATGCGCCGTCGCTGTTTGGTGAGTGAGTGAAACCGGCTGCCCAGCCGGGTGGCCATAGCAAGGGAGGCAGGGATGCCTGACAACAAAGCAAGCCGGACGCTGACGATCGGTGACCGTGACTTCGCGCTGGATGGTGACAAGGTCGCGGATCTGTTTGAGCGGCGGATTGTCTATGAGTGCGGCGGTGAGCATGACCTGCACCTGGACCCGTCCATTCTGTTCTTCGATCCGGAAATTGCGGCGCTGCTGGATGCGCATCAGGGGGCGAAGTGATGACCGGGCGCAAGAAGCAAGACGGCGATGGCCTCATCGCGACGATCGATCAGCAGGTGCTGACCAAGGCGCTGGCGGCTGTCTCTGGGGCCCTGCCGCGCCGAAGCCAGATTCCCATTCTGGACACGGTACTGATCGAAGCGGGCGCGGCCAGCCTGACGCTGACCACAACCAATCTGGACCAGGAGGCATCCATCCAGGTGGGTGCCGTGATCGATCAGCCGGGAAGCCTCTGCATCGATGCCAAGCCTGCCACGGCGATCATGGGCCGGATGAAAGGCGACCTGACGCTGACGCAGGACGCCACAAATCTGAATGTGATTGCGGGCCGGGCACGAGCAAGCCACCCGACGCTGCCGCCGGAGGACTTCCAGAAGTTCAGCGAAGTGATTGGTGCCGAATTCGAGATTGCGCCGGGGGCGCTGGCATCCGGCATCGGCAGCGTGATCCATGCGGTATCGTCGGAAGAGACGCGCCCCTATTTGGGCGGCATCTTTGTGGAGCGGGACGCGGAAAAGGGACGGCTGGTCTTTACGGCCACGGACGGCATCCGGCTGGCCACCCTGCCGGTGACCTGCAATGTGGAGGACAGCTTCCGCGCGCCGATCATTCCGCGCAGGGCTCTGAGCGACATCCTGAAGCTGTGCGAGCGGGCGAGCGAGCCTGTCACGGTGACCATCGGTGAGGATGTGGTGGAAGTGACCAGGCAGGGGGAGTGCTACCGGACCAAGCTGATAGACGGCACCTACCCGGACTGGAAGCGGGTTGTGCCGAAGATTGATGGCGCCACCCGCATTTGCCTTCCGCGCAAGGAATTGATGGAGGCGCTGGCGGTCGCCATGTCCGCCAGCAATGAAAAGTCCCATGCGATCCGCCTGACCTGCGAGGAAGGGAAAATGACGCTGACGGCCCGCGCCACGGAAGGCGCATGGGCTGAGGGCGTGGTGGAGTATACGGACATTCCGCCCGCACCGGAATTCGGCCTGAACGGCAAGAACATGATGCAGGCGCTTCAGGCGCTCGCCACGGATGAGGTGACGCTGGCCGTTGTGGATGCGGCCACGCCCGTCCGGATCGATGCCGAGGGCGACCTTGTGCAAGTTATCGTACCACTGAGGGTTTGAGCCATGAGCGATGTCACCGAATTAAATGAAGCGCTGAAGCGGATGGAAGAGATCCATCATGAGGTCCAGGAGGCCATCGAAGACATCGATGCGGACGCGGCGGTGGAACTGGTGGGCCTGATGAGCGAGGCGGATGAGCTGCTGGACAGTATCAAGTCCGGCATGTCCGCGATGGAAAGCTCCGTGGAAGAGGCGTGGATGCAGCGCGAAGCTTCGCCGCTGGAGGCTGCCCGCACGCTCATGGACTATGTTCATGAAGCTTCGCCATCGCAGGCCGATCAGGTGATGGATGCGATCCGGAACCGGTCCGACGCGGATCTCTGCCTGCATTTGCGGGGGTTCTGATGGCTGGAGGCAAGCTGGGCTGCACCGTGGTCGTATCGCTGACGCTGACGATCGAACACCCCTCATCATGGGGAGAGGGGGCGACGATCGCGAGCGTTCACAAGAGCGCCAAGTCTGAAGTTCTGAGCCTTCTGCGATCGGAGCTGGGCAAGACCAATCTCAAGTGCGCCATCAAAGACGATCCACGCGTCACTATTGTGTCGAGAGAGGGCGGCGATGACTGAGGCGCATGACTGGCGGACCGTCGACAACATTCCCCGTGACGGTACAGAGATCGATGTGGTGGTGCAGGTGTCCTATTGGAGCCGGGGCAAGGGATGGTCCTATCGCCAGTATCGCCAGCCGGGCATCCGGTGGGAAGCGTGGGTCAATCGCCCGCATGGCGGATGGGCGGGGCTGAATGCGCCGCAGGAGCATCGCACCTGCACGGACGATCTGGGCAACCGCGATCCGGAGGCTGTCGCGGAGCACATTACGGAGCTGAAGATCACGCATTGGCGGCCAGCGCCGGCGCTGCCGGCCGTGGTGCCGCAGGAGGCGGTCCATGATTGATGTGCCGCTGATTCGCCGCCAAATGATGGTGCTTGGCGTCGATGGTGCTGATGTGCCAGCGATAGTGCAGGCCAGTATGTCGACTAGACTTCCGAATGCGGACGTCTTCGTAATGTTTCTGACCCTGCTGAAGCATGGTGTTCCGCCGATCGATGTGTTGGTTGCGGCTTCACTGGTGCGGATTGGCGCGTGGCCGCCATTCTTTCTGGACACCCCTTGGGTTTTTGATGCGTCGGACAGCCTGCAGTTTGCGGCCATGCGCTTTGTGGTGGCCGTCCAGCAATTCGGCCGGACCCTTGCGCGGGCGATTCGTGGGGAGGCAGGTGGCGATGCTTAGCGCGCTCGGGACCGCTTTTGGCTGGGTGTTCGGTGCCCTGTTCGGTTTCATCTTCGGCATCTTTGCTGCCGTGGTGGCCGGCTTCACCCTCATCTGCGTGGCCTTCGGCATTTTCATCCTTTTCATGATCGTGCTGGAGCGGCTGACATGATTTCCGTGTTCCAGGCGTATCTTCGAAAGCGGCTGCGGCGCTGGCTGGGCGTGGACGGAATCGAACAGCGATCCGCTGCGGCCAATCATCTGGCGAACACGGCGATCCAGCGTCTGGGGGCGCTGCAGGACGGGGCCGCGGATGTTTCCTTCCGGGGCAATACGCAGATCATCGTGATCACCCGCCTGCGCGGCGGCATGGTTCAGATCTATGACCTGAACACGGGAACCCCGGATGAGATCCACCAGCGCGCCGGGGCCATTCTCGGCCCGGCATGGCCGCGCTCCGTGATCGATGCCCCGCCGGGGTTCGTGCGCTTCGCGCGAGCGAGGGGCTAATGACCGTTAGCGCAGATACGATGGAAGCCCTTCAGGCGGTCTCTGCAGCGTGGCGGCGTTGTCAGGACCTCTGCGAGCATCGGAACAAGACGCGCGATGCAGAGGGGCAGGGGCCGATCTGTGAGCATGAGGACAATCACTCCGGCATGGAATGGTGCAGCCCGGAAAGCTGCCCCCTGCTGGCGATCTAAGGAGGAAGTGATGGCAAGGAACATCCACTATCACAGCGACAAGGCTGCGAGCCTTCAGACCGTCACCGGCTGGGTTTCCAGCGATGGCCGGTTCTACGGCGCCGATGAGCATCTGGCACGCTGGGCGGGCTGTACCCACAAGACCTGTGCGTGCGGAAAGATCACAAGCAAGCACTATACGATCTGCGATGCCTGCCGGGAGGAAAAGCGGGCGGAGCGCTACCGTTCCATGCCGGAAGGCGATCCGTGTGGGGACATGGTCTATTCAGACGCGTGCCAGCGCTACTTCAATGACATGAGTGATGCGGCTGATTACGCTGCTGAAGCGGGCGTCCCTATTTCTGGCCTCGATCTGGTCTGCTGCGAGCCTGCGCACATGAGGGGCATCGACTGGGACTACTGGGCGGATGGCCTGCCGGAGGACCAGATGCTGTCCGACTGCGCGCCAAAGGCAATCATCGACAAGCTGGAAGAATTGAACGCCATGATTCGCGCGTCCAAGATCGTCCTTTCATGGTGGCCGGGCAAGGAACGTGTGGCGAAGGCCATTGTCGATGGCCTGCAGCGTGAGCTGGATAGGAAAGGCCCGCGCCATGAGTAGCGTGTGGGTGAATCGCTGGTTCTGCCCGTGTGGTCAAGGCGAGGCGCATTATACGAGCTTCAACAATTCTTGGTTCTTCCAGGATGAGCTTTGCCCGTCCTGCGGCGCCGGCTTGCGACACGCGGCGAAGGGGCGGCGTGTGCGCTGGCGCGGCCCCAGCCCTGGCATCTTCCGTCCAGCGCGCAGGGGCTTCTGGGAGATCCACCGGGATGACGATCCGCTGCCGTTCGACACGAAAGGGCATGTGCGGCATGCATCGGAGGCGGCGCCATGATTGTTCCCGGCGTGATGGGCATGCGGATCATTGTGTCCGATGCGGCGACGGTGAGCCGGAAAGTGCGCCGAGTGCGCTTTCAGGATTATGTCTGGCGCGGGCGGAAGGAATGGCGGTCCTGGATCGTAACGGTGACGATCACGGAGCCTGCCGCCTTCCGCATGGGGGACCAAATGGTGGTCCACCCGGTGATCTACGAACAATTGAGGCGGGACGCGGACGCGAATGCGGATGCGGTCCCGGCAAGGAATCCGAAACCGGCGGACATCCGCCAATTAACCCCGAGAGGTGAAACATGGGACGTGAACAGATATTTGGGTGGACGGAACCTACTCAGCCGGATCACGGCTACGTGAGGACGCTGATGGCCTTCCGCCGTGAAGACGGCGACATCGATGTGGAGGTCCGGGGCCGCGCTGGCAAAACAGTCTCCGTCACGGTTCCGGCGGCTGACCTGCTGGAGCTGGGCGCGGCGGCGCTGGATTCCGACGTGTTCGGCGGTATCGAGCGCGCCAAGGCGGCCGGCATTCTGCTGGCAGAAACAGTCCGCGCCACGGGCAGGAATCAGATGTTCTATCTGACCATGATGGGCGACAGCACGCGCGTGGAAGTGTTCCCTGAGAACCCGGTGGCAATGCTTTCCGATGGGCAGTGCGAGACTGAGCTGAAGCCGCGCGATGCGGATGATGACAGTCCGTTGGAAGAGGCTGCGCCGGGCGAGGGAGTAACGGCGGTGCGTGGGCAGCTGCTCGCCTATGCAAGCCGCAAAACCAGCGACTTGCCGGAGGCGGAGGGTAGCGATCCATCTCCGGCGGCGAAGGCGGTGGCGCCTGACGCAAATGAAGCAGGCGGGCCAACCGCCAGTAAATCCTAGGAGGCAAACTATGGGTAACAACAACGAACCGCAGCTTGGCGACCGGGCGCGCGAAGTGGTCACGGAATTTGAAGGCATCGTGACGGGTGAAAGCACTTTCCTGAACGGCTGCCGGCGCGTGATGCTTTCCCCGCCTGTCGATCGTGACAAGAAGTTCGTGGAGGCTCAATGGTTCGACATTGAGACGGTGGAGATCATTGAGGCGGGTGTGGTGCCCAGCTTCGAGGCGCCCGCGCATCGGGGCGTGAAGGGTGGTTATCCGGACCCGCCCAATCGCTGATCTGAACCGCGCAGGGCGCGGCTGACCATTACTGCATTGATTTTACTGAACACGCTGGGCGTGAACGCTGGCGGCTTGCCTGTCGCCAGCGAACCCGGTTCGCCGGGATTGAGTTTGGAAGGGAGTGATTTTCATGAGTTTTGAGCTGAGCGAAATGATACTCGGCTGCGGGCTGGAGCGGGGCGGCAGGCGGGCCGTTCTGGAGGCCATGGCCCATTTTGCCGATCGTGACACCGGCATGGTGCGGGTGTCGCAGGCGCGCCTGGCGCAGCGGGCAGGCCTGACGGAACGGCAGGTGCGGCGGGTGCGGGACAGCCTGCTGTATGACGATGAATTGGAGGGCCTGCTGCGCTGTGTGCGCCATGCGTCTGGCCGGGGCAATGCAGCGGTCTACCGGCTGGACGTGACGCGGCTGGAGCCGTTGCGGTCCGCCATGGTGCTGTCCGCGCGGCGGATCTATGCCGGCGCTGCCAAGGCGCAGCTGGACAACGGGCTGGCGGGGGTGAAAGCCACGCCGGGCAATATCCGATCCGTGTTCGCGGCCCTGATCCGCCAGCTGGCCGATGAAGACCAGAATTCGACGCGGCGGGCCGTGGAAGCGCTGCGCGATGAATTCGAAAGCGCGATGGCCAGTCACCATGAATTGTCCGTCATCGGAAGGCGTCTGGAAGACGGGGCCGGCGAGCTGGACGGGGCTGTGGATGGCGCCGCGAAAGCCGGTCACAATGTCCACCTTTCCGGCGACGAAAACCCGGACATAATGTCACGAAAGGCGGACATTTTGTCCAAGCCCCATAGTATGGATATATCCCCCTCAGGGAAATCTACCCCGGCGGCTTCACCGGCAGCCTGTGGAAAAATCCTTGTCGGCAGTGCCGTGGGGTTCGATCGGTTTCTGTTCGAAGTCGAAGGCCTGCTGGCCCATGCCACGCTGAACCGCCGGGAGCGGATGGACCTGATCCACGATCTGCAGGGCCGGGTGGCACGGGTGACGCTGGACGGCATTCTGGCCATCCGGGCACGGAATGAGGCCGATGCGGAGGCGATGGCGGCTCGCTGGCTGGAGCCGCTGCTTGGCTGGGCAGGCGATGTCGGGCTGGCTGGGGTGGTGTTCGATGGGGGTGCCGAATGACCCGGAAACGCAACAGACCCACGCTGAAAGCCCCTCTTGGCCAGAAGGGCCGCAAGGCACTGGCGGACAAGGTTTCCCGGATCAATCAGGCCGGTGAGGCAGCGCGGGAAAAGCTGGCGAAGTCGACGGGGCGCGAGCCCGGCAGGAAGCCTGCTGCGAAGGCCGTGAAGATGGCGGGCAGAAGTGCGGCAGGTGTGGAGCGCGAGCTGGAGCAGGCGCTGCGCCGCCGGGACCGGCTGAACGTGATGGGGGCCTATGTCGAAGCGGACCGGGTGGATGGCACCATTGCCCAGCTCGAAAGGCGCCTGCGCCGGGCCAAGAAAGCGGATATGCTGGCAAAGGGCCGGCGGGCGCGGCTGGACCGGTTTCAGCTGATGGTGAGGCGGTCTGCCGTGCTGACGGACTGGCACTGGCTGGTGGCCGATCGATGGCTGGCAGCGGTGGATGCGGCAGCCGATGGGCTGATGCAGCGGGCCGCTGAGCCTGAGGTGGTCGCAGAAGCCCGTGAAGCCGGCGAGCGTGACCCGGTGACGGGGCAGCGGATCAAGCCGGATCTGGACGGGCCTGCGATCTTCCTGCGGGGTGACAGCGTGCTGAAGCGGTGGGTGAATGGTGTGCCGGTGTCATCCGTCGAGAGTGGCCGGCGGCGCAAGCCTGAGACGTTTGACCCGAAACCGGTGAAGCGGATGCGCGGGCAAGGCCCCGGTTCGTCGTCTGTCCAGGAGGTGGCCTTCCATCGGCAGACACGGGCAGAGGAACTGGAGCAGGCCTTCCGGAATGGCGTGGCTTATGCCGGTCATCCGGACTGGACGGTGGCGGTCGCGATTCGCGTGATTCGCGGGAATGAGCCTCAGGATGCGTCCATGCGGGCTCTGGGCGTCGGCCCCAATGCGCAGCGGTCACAGCAGCTGCATATCGCAATAGCAGCGGGGCTTTCGACGGTGGCGCAGGCGCTCGGCATGGCTGTGGAAAAATGAGGCGCGTTGACAATCGCGGTGAGAATGGTGTCCCTTCGCCACGTTGGCAGACTGCGCCCTGAGGGGCCTCACCCCCTGACAGGCTGCCAGCGTTTCCTCCCTTGACTGAGCATCCGGCCCGGCATCCTGAGCGGTCACCTTCTGGTGGTTTGCCCCGCAAAGGATGACGGGCCGGACCTTTTTGGGAGGTCCAGTTAAGTCAGCATCCGGAGCATTGAATGGCACAACAGGCGCCCAGGCTGAAGCCATCCGGACAGAAGGGCGCAGGCCAGCTGGTGGTCCAGCAGCCTGACGGGTTTGGCGACGATGGGCGCCTCAGCTCTACGGCCCGTGGCTATGGCTACCGGTGGCAGAAGGCGCGCAAGGGGTTCCTGAACAAGCATCCGCTCTGCGCCATCCATCAGCTGGAAGGCAGGCTGGTTGCGTCTGAAGTGGTGGACCACTGGTATCCGCATCGCGGTCTGAAATGGCTGTTCTGGACGCGGGCGCTGTGGGTGCCGATGACCAAGGCTTGGCACGATGAGGTGAAGCAGCGGCTGGAGGCGCGCGGCGAGGCTGCCCTCGATGAGATGGCCATGCAGTTGGGGCTCACACCCCTTTCCCTGCTGGAACCTGAGCGGGTCCAGGAGTGGCGGGCAGCGGCCCGCTGAACCGGGGGGAGGGTCCAATATCCGGCCCCTCGCCGCTAGACCGGCGGGGTAGTCAAACTTTCTCTGCGGAGGATTTTCGCGGGTTATTTTTTTTTGAGGTTGTCATGTCTGGTACGGATGAAAACGGCGCTGGCGCCTCCGTGCCAGCTGATGAGGTTCTGATCGATGCCGGGGCGCCGCCTGAGCTGAGTGAGTTCGGAAAGAGGGTCTGGGTGTCAGAAACGCCCGGCATGTTGCGCGCGGGGCGGCTGAAAGACACGGACCGCTCCGTCTGGATGCGTTACTGCCAGCTGGTTGGCGATTTCTGGGAGGCGGAACACAGCCTCACGCAGAAGGGTGGCCGCTTCTATCAGGTGCCGACAACCCACCAGCACAAGGAAGGAGTGGTCACCTACCTGGAGCGCGAGCGCCCGGAATCCAAATTCCAGCGCAGCATCCTGCCGGAAATCCGGCAGCTGGAAGATCGTCTGGCGCGCTCGCCACTGGCACGGGCCAACCTGATTTCCAAAGGCCTTGGCGGTGCCGGCGCTGGCAGCGATCTGTTCGGTGAGGGCGGATATGGTGGCGGAGACGACAACGCAGACCGCCCGGACCCTGCATCCTTCAACTGAGGCGGCGCAGGCCTTCGGATCGCTTCACGCTGAAGTCCGCCATCGGATCGGAGAGCTGGAAGCTCGCCGGGACAAGCTGGCGGCTAAGGTCAAGTCTCTCACGGCAGAAGCCGATCGGCTGAAAGAGGCGGGCGCGCAGGCTGACCAGGTGCGCCCGATGCGCCGGAAAGCGGATGGCGCTGCCAAGGCCGTCCGGCAGCTGGAGCGGGAACTGGACCGGCTGGCGAAATACCGCCGGATCTGGGGCTTCACGGACGCGCATGGCAACAGCTGGTTCTTCGATCGATACGCCGGCGAGCGGGTCATCCGGTGGATTGAAACCTTCTGCGTTCACAAAAAGGGACAATGGCGCGGGCAGCCGCTGAAACTGGCGCGCTGGCAGCGCAAGATCATCCTGCAGATCTTTGGCTGGAAGACGCCCGACGGCTTCCGCCGCTTTTCAGAAGCGTGGATCGAAATCGCGCGGAAGAATGGCAAGTCAACACTGGCCGCCGCGATCGCGCTGTATCTGATGATCGGAGATCGCGAGCCCGCCGCTGAAGTCTACTCCGTGGCAGGAAGCCGTGACCAGGCGGCGCTAGTCTACAATGACGCCTATGCGATGGTGGAGCTGAACCCGGCGCTGAATGAGCAGATCGATGCGCTGAAATACGTGATGAGCCATCCCCGCTCGGATTCGAAGTTCGTGGCCATGGGGACCAAAAACCAGCACGGCCTGAACCCGTCCGGCGCGATCGGGGATGAGGTCCACGAATGGAAAAAGCGGGACCAGTACGAGGCGATTACCACGGCTGATGGTGCCCGGAACCAGCCGCTTTTCGTGTTCATCACAACGGCGGGGTACGATCTGGAAACGCTCTGCGGCGAGCTGCACTTGCGGGCCATGCAGGTAGCGCGCGGGCTGGTCTATCAGCCGGATCTGTATGTCCGGATTTATTCGTTAGATCCGGGCGATGACTGGAAGGATGAAGCCAACTGGCCAAAGGCCAATCCCGGCCTTGCTTATGGCGCGCCGAAAATGTCTGCGCTGCAGAAGGCGTTCCGGAAGGCCTATGGCCGCCCCGCTGAGGAAAACAGCTTCAAGCGCCTGCGCCTCAATCAGTGGACGGACAGCGTGTCCGGATGGATTCGCAAGGAAACGTGGGATGCCTGCCTGCAGCCGATCGACTTCGGCCGGTTGCGCGGCGCCAAGGTCTGGGCGGGTCTCGATATGGCGCTGGAGCGCGACCTGTCTGCGCTGGTCCTGCTGTTCACGCCGGAAAATGATCTCTATCCGGGCAAGTGGATTGTGGGCAGCAAGTTCTGGTGTGCCGGGGAGTACGCCCGGAAGCGCGAGACGGGTGACAATATCTCTTATCCAAAATGGATCGGGCAGGGGCTGCTGGTGGAGACACCCGGCAACACTGTCGATTTCGACTTCATCGAAGAGGACATCATCCAGACGCTGAAGCACTTCGATGTTCAGGCGCTCGGATATGACAAGGCATTCGCGCACCAGATGATCCAGCACATCATGAAGGCTGGCATTCCCTGCGTTGAAGTCCCGCAAACAATCACCGTGCTCGCCCAGCCAACGGCTGAGTTCAGCCGCAAGGTCCACGCCCAGCAGCTGGTCCATGGGGGGCATGAAATCATGAATTGGTGCATCGCCAATACGGAGGTCAGGCATAACGTGAACGGACAATATCGGCCTCTGAAAAATGCGAAGGCTGCGCGGAATGACGGCGCGGTGGCGGCAGTCAATGCGCTTGCCCCGGTCATCCATGGCGAAGCCGTGGAAGAAAGCGTCTACAAATCGCGCGGCGCGCTGGTGATCTGATCATGGCGAAGATCGGAAATCCATTTGCGTCCCTGTTGGGTTGGTTCACGGGTGGCTGGCAGGCTTCCGCCGGCACAGATGTGAAGGCGGACGGCGCGCTGGGCACGTCCAAGGAACTGGATGAATACCTGCGCTGGGGCGGCAGTAACATCTCGTCGACGGGGCGGCCTGTTACGGCAGAGACGGCCCTGCGCCTGGCTGCTTTCCATCGCGGCGTCAATCTCCTGTCCGGTGTCCTGGCTGGCTCGCGCATCAATGTCCGCGAAGCGGGCACCATGAATGTGGTGACAGATCACCCCCTGAACCTCTTGCTGAACCGGCGCCCGAATGGCTGGCAGTCCGGCTATGACCTGAAGCGGTACCTGATGCAGTCGGTTCTGCTGCGCGGAAATGGCTATGCCTACATCGTCCGCAGCCGGTTCGCGCCCTTCAAGATCCTTCGTCTTATTCCCATGGCGCCGGACAACACGCTCTGTGAACAGCAGAATGATCTCAGCCTGAAATACACTTACACCCGCCGGGATGGCGGGAAGATGACGCTGGAGCAGGACCAGGTGCTGCACATCCGCGGAATGTCGGATGACGGCGTGGTGGGCCAGTCAATTCTTCAGCATGCGCGGGAAGTGCTAGGCATCGGTGATGCCGGGCAGGCCCATGCCGGGCGGTTCTTCCGGAACGGCAACTTTCTGGACACGGTTCTGGAGGCGGAAAATTCGCTGGGCGATGAAGGCGCCGAAAACCTCCGCAAGAGCATAGACGCCTATCGCGGGGCAGATCCGACAACCCGCACCCTTGTCCTGGAGCAGGGTGTGAAGATGAAGCAGCTGAACCTGTCGGCTCGCGATGTCGAATTCATCGAACAGCGCAAACTGTCCATCATGGAAATCGCCATGTTCCTGGGCGTGCCGCCGGCCCTGCTGGGCTTTATGGAGGGGGCGCCGGCGCTGGGTGGCGGCGGTATGGAGCAGATTTCCATCGGCTTCCGCACCTACACGCTGGGGGACTGGTTCGAAGCCTTCGAAGGCGCGATCGAACGCGACCTGCTGGGCGACGATATGTCGATTGAGGCCAAGGTGGATGACACCGGCCTGATCCGGGGCGACTTCGCCACACGCTGGACTGGCTGGACCCGCGCGCTGCAGTTCGGCGCCATGAGCCCGGATGAAGTCCGCGCCCGTGAGGGGCTTCCTCCGCGTCCGGACGGTACCGGAACAAGTTTCTATCCCCCGCCGAACATGGCCGCTGCTGCGCGACAAGGAGACTGACATGCTGCGCTTCGATACTTCCGCGAAATCCCTCATCCCCGCCGGAATGCGCGTGATGGCCAGCCAGACGCCGCTTCCCGCATTCGATGTTTCGGCGGCTGCGGACGGGCTGGGCTGGTGTCCGCGTGACGATGTCATGGCGCGCTGGCAGCCAGGCATGCGCGCGCCTTCCGCTGAAGCGGTGAACAACCGGATTGAAATTTATGAGGACATCGGCGTGGACTGGTGGACGGGCGGCGGCGTCACGTCGAAGTCCGTTGCGCGGCAGCTGGAGAAGATTTCCGGCGATGTCGAGGTGGTCATCAATTCGAAAGGCGGGGACTACTTCGAGGGCGGAGCAATCTATAACCTGCTGCGCGAACACAAGGGCCGGGTCACAGTCAAGGTGATTGCGCTGGCTGCGTCTGCAGCGTCCGTGATCGCCATGGCGGCGGATGAGCTGCTGATTGCGGATAGCGCGTCCATCATGATCCACAATGCCTGGCTGATCGCAATTGGCGATCGCAATGATTTCGACAAGGTGTCCAGCACGCTGGGGCAGTTCGATGCTGCGATGGCCCGGCTTTACGCCCGGCGTACCGGCGCAGATGAGGCGGAAGTGTCCGCCTGGATGGATGAAGAAACATGGTTCACCGGTGAGGCTGCTGTTGAGGCGGGCTTTGCCGATGGGCTTCTGGATGAGGAGCCGGTGGAATCCGGGGATGCATCCGCACACGCTGCCCAGCGCGCGAAGACACGCGCGGCGTGGGCGCTGAAAAAGCAGAATCCGGACCTTAGCCGCAAGGATTGCCTCGCGCTCCTGGCGGAATTGAAAGGCAAGCCCAGCGCTGCCCCTGCGGGTCCGTCAACCGAACCGGGCCTTGAGGTTGCGGTTCAATCACTCATCACGAAACTGAAGGGATAAACGGCATGAAACCCGTCCACCTTATCAATACCGGCGAGACGCGCGGCGTTGTCACGGTTCGTTCCGATGCCAGCGCGCTGGCGCTGGTTCAAAGCCTCAATACCGCAGTGGATGAATTCCGCGCGACAATTGAACAGCGTGTCAATGACCACGATGTGCTTCTGGAGCAAAAAGAAGAGCGTCTGAACACAGCGATTTCCGACATCCAGGCTGCCATCGATGCGCAGAATGCGGAGCTGGAGCAGCTGAAGCTTGGCGGCACCGGCGAACCGGGTTCGCTGGCCAGCGAAGAGGTCCGTGCGCACAATGCGGCCTGGGAAACCTATATGCGGACTGGTGAGGGCGAGCGGACGCTTGACCAACTCGGCATTGCTGCGGGTGGCCTGCAGGCATCTATCACGCAGAACGTCAAGGCTGCCGGCTCTGTCGGTACCGATGACAAGGGCGGTTTCCTGGCGCCGGTCGAATGGGACCGCACGATCACGGATGCCCGCGTTGACATCACCCCGATGCGGATGTTCGCAAGCCAGCAGAATGTCACCGGTCAGGGTTTCATCAAACTGTTTAACCTGCGCGGCACCGGGTCTGGCTGGGTGGGTGAAACGGACGCCCGGCCACAGACCACGACGCCGGATCTGAAGGCGTATGCTTACAGCTTCGGTGAGCTGTATGCGATGCCGAGTGCGACGCAACAGATCCTGGACGATGCCGAGATTGACTTTGCCAAATGGCTCGCCGGTGAAGTTGAGACGGAGTTTGCCGCCAAGGAAGGCGAGGCCTTCCTGTCCGGTGACGGTGTCAACAAGCCGCGCGGTATCCTGACCTATGATGCGGCCACGGAAGGTGCGCTGGCAGCCTCTGCCCAGCACCCGCTCGGCCCGATCTCTGAGGTTAATTCCGGGGCTGCTGCTGCCCTGACCACGGACGGCCTTCTGGACCTGCAGTATGACCTGCCCAGCAACCGGTCGCAGGGCGCGGAGTTCTTCATGAACCGCAAGACCATGGGCACGATCCGCAAGTTCAAGGATGCGAACGACAACTATATCTGGCAGCCATCCTATGCGTCGGGTCAGCCCTCCACGCTTCTGGGCTCGGCCTGCCGCGAACTGGACGGCATGCCGGACATCGCGGCCAACGCTATTCCGGTCATTTATGGCAATATGCCCATGTTGTACCGGATCTTCGATCGCGTTGGCGTCCGTGTTTTGCGCGATCCGTATACGGCGAAGCCTTACGTCCTGTTCTATACGACCAAGCGCGTTGGCGGTGGACTCTGGAATCCGGAATGGGGCCGGTATCACCGGGTTGCTGCCTAAGCCTGAGCGGCTGGTGGATGAATGGAGGAAGGGGCGGACCTGCGGGTCCGCCCCTTTTTTATTGAGGCCGGGTAATCGAGCAGAAGAGGAAAGCGGTTCCATGAAAATCAAGCGTCAATTTCGCGGTGTGCCAAAGGGGCAGATCTATCCGAAGACATACAATCCGGGCGACACCGTACCGCCAGAGCTGGTGGATGCCGCCAAGGCGGTGAATGCTGACCAGGAGCCGCCGGAAGTTCCGGAATCCGAACCGCCTGCGCCGCAATCTGTCAGCCAGAAAACGCCGGACGGAAAAACCAGTAAGACTGGTGGCGGCAAGTCTGCTGCCAAGGGCGCAGGCAAGGAAGGCGGCGGCGCAGCAGATGACACCGGCGGTGCCAATGCCGATGGCGGCAAAGATGGCGGCGCGGGTGACGGCACGGGTGCTGCTGCCGACGATGGCAAGGGTGCCGATGACGGCAAGGGCAAGGCTGCTGATGACGGCAAAGGCAAAGGCGCGGATGACGGCGCTGGCGCTTCCGCAGATCCGAAGCTCGCCGGGCTGGGCTGATAGATGCGTCCGGTACTTGTCACCGCTCCGACTAAGCCTGTCCTGACAATGGAAGAGGTCAAGGACAATCTGCGGATTGCCCATGATGACGATCACACATTGCTGTCCGGGCTTGTCGCTGCGGTGACAAGCTATCTGGATGGGCCATTCGGCATTCTCCGCAATTGCCTTCTGGACCAGGTCTGGGAGGTGAGTGCGAAGGCCTGGCGGGACATCCGCCTTGGCCTCGGCAACGTCCAATCCATCGATCTGGTCAAATACTGGCCGGAAGACGGCGGGGCGCAAGTCACGCTGGACCCGTCCGCCTATCGCATCGATGACGCCTCGCACGGTTCCATCCTTGTGCTGACGGGGGATGTTCCAGCGGTCGCAGCTCGCCGGGATGCCGTCACGGCGCATTTCAAAGCCGGATATGGCGACAAGCCTGAGAATGTCCCGATGGCGGTGCGGCAGGCGATGCATCTGCTGGTTGGGCACTACTACAAACACAGCGAAGCGGTGATCACCGGCACGCGGCCAACGGAGCTGCCCATGGGCGTCCAGGCCCTGATCGCACCGTATCGCTTCCTGAGGGTCTGACATGGCTGCCTCACTGAAGCCGGTTGGCTGGCAGGGCACCAGGGCGGACCTGGACAAGCGCGTCTCCATCTACAAGCCGCTTCCGCTCGCGGATGGTTTTGTCAGCGATACGGGTGAGCCGGAGTTGGTCGCGGACAAGCGCTATGCCGCGATCCTGCCGGCAGGCGGTGTGGAAGGGAGCGCCGGCGGCGGTCGCCAGCCCGGTGACCGGGTGATCATCGTTCTGCCATTCGAACAGGCGCTTGCCGAGATTTCAACCAGCTGGACCGTCCGCAATACGCGCACGGGCCGACGCTACAACGTCCTGCGCGCCGATGACACGGAACGTCATGACCGCTGGATCTATCTTTTGTGTGAATACGGAAAGGAAGGCAGCAATGTCTGAGACGGATGCAGGTGAAGAAAAGCAGATTGCCGTGGTGTTCCATGCCTTCTGGAGTGACACCACACGCCATGGCGTCATGATCGATCATCAGCCGTCGCCAGAGCCCGTGACGCTTCCACAGAAGGCTGCCGTTGCGGCTGTCGCTGCTGGCAAAGCGAAGCGCTGGAAGGAAGACCGCACCAGCGAAAGCGAAGCTGCCGAGTAATGGCACAAGTCCGCATCAAGGGCCGGCAGCGCTTCATGCGGCAGCTCCGGCGCCTCGGACCTGAAATCATAGATGAGTGCAAGCCGGTACTCGAAAAGAATGCCCGCGAATTAGAGGCGGCCATCCGGCCGGACGTTCCGCAGGCGGAAGGCGATCTGGAAGAGACGCTGGACGCCTATGAAGTCTCCGAAAGTAACGGGCAGGCCTGGCGTGTTGTCGAAGGCGCGGCGCGGGGCTCTGGCGGGAAAGGCTTCTACGGTACCTGGCAGGAATTCGGCTGGTCCGGAAATCCCGGCAGCCCGCACTTTTTCTTCCATGTCCGGCGGCTTCGCGCCCGGTTCCGTGCCCGCCTCGCAAAGGCGGTGCGCACGGCAGTAAAAAGGAACTTCCGCAATGGCCGGTGAATTCGTGGATCTGGCCGAAGCGCTGGAAAAGGGGCTTGGCGTCTGGCTGGCAGAGCATGCTGCCGTGCAGGCGTCATTCGGAACGAACTCGGTTCGCGTCATGGCGGGTGAGGATGACCGCACCGTCTTTCCTCGAATTCAGACCGGTGAAGACAATTTCTTCCCGGCGTCGACGCAGGGAAGGCCTGCGCGGATGGGCACGTCCCGCATCCACATCTGGACCCGTGAATCCGGTTTCACGCTCTGTAAGCGGATCGGTAGCGCCGTGCTGGGCGCGCTGACGGTGACGGATGCGGACGGTGTCAACAATGGGCTGGCGATCACGGGGTACCGGGTCACCAGCGGCTTCAATGTGCTGGAGCGCTACATGCGCGATCCGGCGGAAAATGTGCGCCACGGCGTGCTGGATTTCGAAATGAGATTCGAACCGGCGGCCTGACGCCCGGTCGAATGAGCCTGCCCGGAGGTCTGCCGGGATTTTCTGAAAACTTGAAGAAAGGAGCTGCCCAATGGGACAGCCAGCCGTGGACATTGGCCGCCGCGTCGCGATCCTCGTGGAGGATCAGAACACGCCCGGTACTTATGTGAAGATGGCCTTGCTGAACACAAGCAAGTCCATTTCCAAATCGATCAACGTGGCAACGGCGGCGGTGCCGGACGATGCCGATCCAACTGCGTTGACAACGGACATTTCGTATCCCACCAGCATTGCGCCGCCGCAGGTATCTGGTGAGGGTCAGTTCTCTGTCGCGTCCTTCGCTGAAGCTGATACCTGGATGGAAGAGGGTGGCAAAAAGCGAAATATGCGCATCGTGGTCTACAGCCCCGATGACGGCACTACGGTGCTTGGCTACTGGCAGGGTGCCGGCTTCCCATCGCAACTGGAAATGAGCGCCGCAGATGCTGACATGGTGACCGCTTCTGCGACGTTCACCATTACGGGTGCGTTGCCGTTCACTGCTGGGGCGCCAGCCTGATGCGCAAGGGTGAGGTTGTCCTTGAAATGGACGGCCAGACGTTCACGGGCCGGATGCCAATTCCGGCCCTTGAATTTCTGCAGACGCGCACGGGCAAGCATCCGCTGGCCGTGGTCCGCGCCTTCGAGGCTGAGGAAGAGCTGCCCAGCTGGTGCGATATTGTCCTGATCGCTGGCCTGCGAGGTGGCGGCATGGATCTGGCGCTGGCTGAGCAGCTGATCTCTGGCGAGAACGCCATATTTATTCCGTTTGCTGAGAAGCGCATGCTTGCGCTCGCGCTGCTTTTGTCCGGTCTCTACGCGCCGGCCTCCGGCGAGGGGGCCGATGACGGAAAAAAGCTGATGAGCCTGATCGGCTCATGGATTTCGCGCTCATGTGGGGCAATGCGCTCATTATGGGGTTCGGACCCCAAATCAGCGACCTGATGTTCTGGGAATACATCGCCTTCCGCGATGCCTGGAATGCGGCGAACAACCCGGATGGTCCTGCTGAGGACAAGGTTGAGGCGCCGCCGAAAGACGACTTCCTGACATGGATGAACTCCGATGGCTGAAGACAATGTCCAGGCGCTTGTCGCTGAACTGTCCCTCAATTCAAAGCGGATCGAACGGCAGCAAAACCGGCTGTTGAAAAAGTTCGATACGACTTTCAACAGTATTGAGAAGACAGGCCGAAAGCGCCTGGCCAATGTCGAGCGGCGCGCGGAAGAGATGTCCCGCAATGTGCGGCGTGCCATCGCCGCGATCGCGCTGGGGATCGCCGGGCGCGAAGTGACCAGCTACGCGGATGCGTGGACGGACCTGAACAACAAGGTGAAGGCGGCGGGCGAAGTGTCCGGCATCCAGGGCCGGGCCATGAAAGAGCTGGCAGCCGATGCCCGCGCGACCCGATCCGAAATTGAGCCTTATGTAGATCTCTATTCCCGCATCCTGCGCGCTGGCAAGGGCGTTGCGGAGAGTGAGGCGGAGGTGGCTCGCGTCACGCAGATCACGGCCAAGGCGTTTGCCGCAGGTGGCGCTTCTGCGAGCGAACAGGCCGCTGGCGTCCTGCAGCTGGGGCAGGCCCTTGGGTCCGGCTTCCTGCAGGGGGATGAATTGCGGTCCCTGCGTGAAAACGCGCCGCTTGTCGCCAAGGCCGTTGCCGACGCCATGGGCGTGTCCATCGGCGGGCTGAAGGAACTTGGCGCGCAGGGCAAGATCACGTCCGATGTGGTGTTTAAAGCCCTTCTGGATGCTGAAGATGTCATCGATCGGGCGTTTTCCGTCACCACGCCGCGCGCGTCCATGGAAGCCGTTCTGGCTTTCGATAATCTGAAGCTGAAAGTCGGTGAATACCTTGTCGAAGGCGGGCAGGTAGCGGCTGTTTCGTCTGCCGCTGCCGGGGCAATCAATTTCGTGGCTGACAATCTGGACGCCCTGTCCGATGCAATCATTGTAGGCAGTGCTGCCCTGGCTGGTTTCTTCGGCGCGCAGGGGCTGATGGCAGTCGCGTCTGGCCTCAACAGCGTGGCTGTGGGGGCAACGGCAGGGGCGAAGGCGCTTGCGCTGCTGCGGGCAGCAGGCGCGTTCCTGACGGGGCCTGTCGGCATTGCGATCGGTGCGGCAGCGGTGGCCAGCGGCATCGCCCTGATCGCGCTGGGCATGGGCGATGTGACGGAAAAGTCCAAGACCGCAGAGGAATCCATCCTCGCCGTGACGGACGCGCTGGGCAAGTATGGCGAAGTCAATGCCACGATCGGGCGCGATCTCGATACGCTGAAGGGCCTGCAGGATGACCTGACCAAGGCCATCGCCGATCAAGAGCCGGTTATCGAGGCAACCAAGCGGGCGGATATTGCCGCGCTCGAAGAAAGGATCGCGAAAAACCGTGAGCTGGCAGGCGTCTATGAGGCACTGGCGCGCGCGGAGCTGGCCAACGCAAAGGAAAAGCAAGGGGTCATCGGACGTGATGAGGCCTATGACCTGATCGGTAACGGTGCCTTCAATGTCGAAGAGGTTCCGCAGGCGGGCGCGCGCCTCCGGCTGAAAACGCAGTCTGAGCTGAATGACCTTCTGAAGGAAGAGTATGACCGCATCAGGGACATACAGGGTGCGGATGGAAAGGGAAGTGTTTCCGCCCGTGAAACCCGGGTGCTGGACTATTATTCCAAGCGGCTCGCGCAGGCCGCAAAGGTGGCGGAACTGGAAGAGCGTGTCGCGGCCCTCCAGGCGGCGGGCACAGGGAAGCCGGGGGGCACTGACACCGGCGATTCCGGCGGCACAGACGGTAAAGAGACGTCCAAGGCGGACGGCGCCGCCATCAAGGCTCTGGAAGATGCGTGGAAAAAGCTCTTCATGACAAAGCGCCAGCTGGCTGAGGATACCTATCAGGCTGAGCTGGAAAATATCGCCAAACTGGGGGTTGAGCAGTCCAAGAAGGATGCGCTGGCCCAGAAGGCGCTGGAGATCCGCGACAAGACGCTCTCGGACATCGCTTCAGAAGAGCGGGCGACGGCTTCGGAGGCGGACCAGGCGGTCATCGATGACATCGGTGATGCATGGAACAATGCCTTCCAGACAAAGCGGCAGGCTGCGGAGCAGGCCTATCAGGATGAGCTGGCGGACATCGAAAAGCTGAGCGTTGCCCAGTCCAAAAAGGATGAGCTGGCCCAGAAGGCGCTGGAGGTGCGTGACGACAAGATTGCGCAGATCGCCCGCGATGAACAGGAAGGCATCGCTGCGCTTCTGGACGCCCGTGATGAGGCTGCGGGTAATGAGATTGCGATCATCAACCGCCGGGCCAAATTGGCCAAGGAGGCGGCTGAGCGCGAAACGGAAGATGCAGAAACGCTCCGCACCAAGCTGGCATTGATCGAAGAGCAACGCCTGACGGATATTCAGGCCGTGAACGACAAGGAAGCGGCTGAGCGGCAGCGGCTGATCGATGACGTTCTGGCCGCGCGCGAGAATGCGCTTGGGGATTATGAATCCCTCGCCAATCGCGAATATGAGGCGCTGGTCGCCAAGATCGACAAAGAGATCACGGCAGAACAAGGCAAGTATGAAATCCTTGCGGCGCTGGAAGAGGCTCACCTTGAGACGGTAAAAGGCATCCGTGAGCGGATGGCAGAGGATCGTCTCAATGAGGCCCTGCAGGAAGCCGATACGGTCGGGGAAGGGTTCCGGGCCCAGTGGGCCATCATGCGCGAAGAAACAGAGAAGGCCGCTGGCGACATCGGCATCCTGTTTGCGGATACATTCGGGCCGGGCGGATCGGTCCAGGAGGCTATCGGACAGGCCGCCGGGCGGGCCATCGCATTCGGGGACGACTTTGGCGAGAGCATTGAAAATGCCGCGCGGTCGATTGCTTCCGACCTGATCGGGGCGCTGGTCCAGTACGGAGTTCAGATGGTTGCCCAAGCGGCGTTGGGTCAATCGGTGGCTGCAGCAACAACTGCCGCCACTGTCGCTGAAGCTCAGGCCGCTGCAGCGGCGTGGGCGCCTGCAGCGGCGGCGGCGTCACTTGCAACCCTTGGGGCAAACGCGGCGCCGGCGACAGGTGCGATCACCGCCGTGCTTGCTGCGGCTGTTGCGGCATTTGCTGCCGGTGCATTCAAAGATGGAGTGGTCGGCCTTAACGGGAAGGGCACGGGCAGATCTGATAGCAATCTCGCTTTTGTTTCGAATGGCGAATCCATAATCACCGCGGAAGGCACCCGCCTGAATCCGAACCTTCTGGAGCGGATCAATGCCGGTGAGGATGTGGAAGCGCAACTTGCGCGGGCGGCGCAGCCGGTCGGCATTAATCCGGCCTTTCTCACTGTCGGCGGGCGGCAGATCAGCATCGGTGGCTTCAGTCTCAACGTCCAGGGCAATGTGACGGAGGATGCCCTGCCGCAATTGCGTGCGGCGATGGATGAGATGCGGCGGAACTTCGAAGGCTCTGTCACCAAGGTGCTGCAGCGCGACAAGACAATCACCACGCCGCGTCATGAGCGCAATCGTTTCTTCAAGGATTAAACCATGTTTGAGCGCGAACTGGCGCCCAGCTATGGCATCATCGATGCCAGCTGGGAGCGCAATGAAAACCAGACTTCGCAATTCTCCAACAAGGGGGATTCCGACGTCATGGAAATCGGTGACCCGTTCTGGACAATCGATGTCAAGGTCACGATCACCAGCCGGGCGCATTTCGATGAATGGGACAGCTTCCTTGCGCGCCGGAACCTGAGCGAAAACAGCTTCCTGATGTGGCGGTCCCTGCGGGTGCGCCCGCGCGACCTGCTGATCACGTCCGATGCCGGGCTGATCCTCGCCTCTGTGGATGAGGGCAACAGCCAGATCACGCTGGCGGGCTTCGGGGCGGGCCGTCAGGCTCATTATGGCGACATGATCGGTTACCGGACGGCGGCCAATGGCTATTGGGCCGGGCAGGTGGTTGCGCCTGAAACGGCGGACGTGTCCGGCAATATCACCGTATCGGTCTGGCCGCGCCCATGGGCGCCGCATGACACGACGCCTGCCCCCACCCGGTTCAAGGCGCTGGCCGAATTCAAGCTGCTGAAGAAACCGAAGCCCAAAGAAGCGTGGAATGATTGGGAAATCCGGTTCCAGGCGCAGCAGGAACTCGCCTGATGACACAGATTGTCCGCTGGTTCCTGGACATCATTCTGGACAATGAAACCCTGCGCTGGTCCAGCCACGGGCAGCCTCTGGCGCTTGGCGGGCAGGCCTATACCGGGCTCGGCACGCGCTGGAAGACGCCTGAAAGCCTGAAACGCACGGCCAGCCTGAAATCTGAGAAGCTGGAGCTGGAATTCGACGCCGCGCGCCAGACGGTGAATGCCGATCCGATTGGGCATTTGCTGGACCAGAAGTGGCGGCGCCGCCAGATCCGCCTGCGGCGGGTGAAGTGGAATGCCGGCGAGGCGCCGGATGCCGGAACCGTGCTGTCGGATGTGCGCGGGCGTATCCGCAACCTTCCGAACGAATTGCAGGCGGGCAAACCTGCCAGCCTGACGATGGAGATCGAAAGCGGCGCGCTGGCCTATCTGGAGCGCCGAGCCGAATTCCGCACGCCTGCCAGCCAGAAACGTGTGTTCCCGGATGACAAGGGCTTTGACCTGATCGCCAAGCTGGAAGGCAAGACGATCGCGTGGAACCGAAAACACAAGAAGGCGGGCAAGGTACAGCGCAAGCTGCAGGACAAGTATGAGCCCGCGCCGCGCGAGTTGGCACTCGGCCGGTTTGCCACGTCCGGATCATTCGTGGCTGCTTTCGCCAATGGCCAGCAGGACAAGTATCTGCAGGAAATCTATGCGATTGCGGATCATCGTATCAGCCAGCTCGATAAGGTCTGGATCAATGGGTATCTGGTGCGCGATACGCCGCTGATCCACGGCGCGCGGACGCTTGTGTACCTGGAAGGCAATAGCGAACAACGCTGCTGGGTAACTTTCTATGATGGCCGTCCGGACCAGGTGGCGGACCCGTACCTTGTGGCCAATGAGCCCAGCTGGACGGCGGATCACCGGCTGCGCGGCGTCGCCTATGTCATTTTTGAACACCTCTGGGACAGCGACCTGCCTGAGGACTTCAATTACCGCGTCGGCGGATTGGGGGCGCCCTTGTATGACCGGCGGCTGGACAGCACGGCTGGCGGCGCGGGCACGCATCGCTGGGATGATCCGTCGACATGGACCTTCAGCCGGAATGCAATGGTGGCGGCGGATCATTACCGCAGTGGGATGCGGGTTGTGGCCGGGTCCGATGCCATGTGGTTTGGCGTCGGGGAGGTGGCGGATGCTGTGCCATACAGCGAATTCGCTTCGATTGCGGATCATTGCGCTGATGACGTTGACCTGAAGGCGGGCGGCACGGAAAAGCGCTATGAGGTGAACGGCATCCTTTCTTCCGATGCCAGCCATGACAAGATTCTGCAGAAATTTGCGGACCAGATGGCGGCCCAGCCGATTGACCAGGGCGGGCGTATTGCTTTCCGCCTGCCGATCGTGCGCACGCCGGTTGTGACGCTGACGGATGACGATCTGGCGCGAAACAGCAAAAGCAAGATCGATCCGGGCGGGCGGATCGATGACATGATCAACACGGTGAATGTCCAGTTCACCAATCCGGCCAATGACTACAAGAAGGATGATGCCCCTGCCGTCCAGAATGCTGCCTATGTCGATGACGATAATGGCGAGATCAGCGATTCCCTTGACCTGGACCTGGAGAACAGTTCCGAACGGGGGCAACGCATCGGCTGGCTGAAGATCGAAGACAGCCGCCGAATCCTTCAGCAGGAAGAAACCTACACAAAAGCCGGGAAGGATATTGAGCCGGGCGACTGGTTTGAGCGTCAGAGCAACTGGCGCGGCTTTCCGGAAGGCAAGATGTTCATTGCCGACGATGTCGAAAAGTTCATTGACGGCAGCGTGGAGGTCAAGGCCACGGAAGTCTATCCGGACCAGCTGGTCTGGGTCGCAGAGACAGCGGTGGATCAGCCGGATGTCCCGGCAGTGCCACCGTCCGGCCTCAGTGATATTCCCGTTCCGGTGATCACGGTGGAGCCGGTGGCGATCGTGGCCGGAGATGCAACCCTGCCTGCCGTCAGGTTGACGCATGCCGCCTGGCAGGACTTCTACGGCGACGAAATCATCTGTGAGCTGGGCTTCTCCAATGGGCAGAGCGGGGCTTCCCTCGGGATTGGCGGGCAAAGCCAGTTTGCCCGCGTGCCGGGGGACCGGGAAACCGTGGACGCCTTCCTGGGACTGCCGCCTTCGACGGCATGGGCCATCCGGTTCCGCACCCGGCAGGGGGCGCGCCATTCGGACTGGTCCGATTTCCAGGAGTTCTACTCCACATCGATCTACCGGGTGGGGGATGTCTCGACGGTGGGCGGTCGCACGGCGGAAGAGGTCATCAACGGCATCGATTCCAACGCGGCCAGCATCGCACGCGAGACGCTTCTGCGCGCGACCTGGAGCGCGGCCAATGAGGCGTTGCTGTGGATCGGCGGGGAAACAATCGGCTCTGTTGCCCAGCAGGCGCTGGAGGCGAATTCGGACAGTGCCCTCAGCCTGACCCTTCTGGGGGCGCGCAACGGCACGGACACGGCCTTCATTCTGGATTCGGCGGGCGTGGTGGTGCCTGCCAGTGGCGAGGCGGGAAGCTCTGCCGTGTCCCTGCAGGCGTTCCGGACGCAGCATGACCAGAACATTTCCGACATCACATGGCTGCTGGAAAGCGTGGACGGCGCGTCCGCGCAGGCCACGCTGGCGCTGGATGTGAACGGCTATGTCATCGGCTTCAAGATTGACAATAGCGGGACGCCGCAAACGTCCAACTTCGTGATCATTGCCGATAATTTCGCGATCGCGTCACCGGGCAGCGGCCTTGGCGGTCCGTTCTATCCGTTCTCTGTGGTGGGCGACAAAGTGTTCGCCAATGAGCTTTGGGTTCGCCGAATTCAGGCGGATTCGATCGAGACAGAAAGCCTGAAGGACAATTCGATCACGGAACGCCTGATTGTCGATGAATCGGCGGACCGGGCGCTGAACACGGCGGCGTCTTACACGCAGGTAGAAAGTGCCGTTTACGACAAGACGGCCGCAGGGTCCGCCGTGCGGTTTTCCTTCCATGTGAAGGTGGCGACAACGGCCAGCACGGATCTCTGGAATGCGTGGGTGGCGGTCAAACGCAATGGCGTGATCGTTTCCAAGGGGGAGTTTGCCAACCTCGTCGAGGGGCGGTTCACGCATTCGCTGTTCGGCGCCATCACGGTGATGGGTGTTCCGGCAGGCAATTCAACGTGGAGCCTGGATATCAAGGGGGAGCGCGGTGTGGGCGGCGGGACGGGCGTGACCGATGCACTGTGTACGGATTCACAGATTACAATTGAAGAGGTCAAGAAATGATCAAGGCGGCGCAGTTCGATGCGGCAGACCAGCCGGTCAAGATCATGAGCGGGACGGTGCGGCAGCTCAATGCCAATATCGCTCCCGGTGGAACATGGCGGGAAATCGGATGGGATGTGGATCTGCTGACGGATGTGCCTGCGCTTGCAACCCTCGCCCCGCATCCTGACCTGGTGGAGCCGTCATGACGGACTTCCCTGCGCCGATTGACGGCAGCTGGGATCTGGAAGACGGGGCAGCGGCGATCACGGCCAGCCGGGCTGGCCGGGTGGGCGGGGTGGCGCGCGTCTATGATTTCGGCGTTGATACGCTGTTCGATGGCTTCATGGTGTTCGACGTGTCCGCCATCGATACCAGCGGCGATGCCGTCTATGGCCTGAAATTCCAGCTTTGCGCGGCATCGGATTTCAGTTCCGGCGTGGTGGATGTCACGGCGCCCAGCCTCGCCATGGCCGGCACCGGCCAGCAGGGTGTCATCGTCACCAACCAGGTCATAGATACCAAATACCGGTATGGCCGCATCTGGATCGAAGCGACGGGCACCAGCCCCAGCGTGACGCTGTCTTCCTGGCTGATCCATAAGGACAGCCTTGATGATTATTCCATTGCCCAGCTGACGGGCATTCTGTCGGTGGCGGCCACGCGGTTCACCAATGCGTCTCAGGAGTTCCGCGCGTGGACGGCGGGGACGGTGACGGGCGGGCCGAACAGTGACGGGGAATATCCGCTGTCCGATGGCGTGGGCAATTCCTATCTGGTGCCGTGCCCTGCCAAGATCGCGGCCAGCGCCGGGGTCAGCTTCGCGGCGATCAATGGCCTGACGGAGCGGACCACACCCTATGCCGGTGCGGATGCCGGGCCGGACATCATGATCAGCCAGCCTGCGGCGTCGAATCTGCGCAAAGGCAAGCTGTTCCTGTTCGCCGCCCGCCGGACGCAAGATCTGGAAAACTGGAACGAAATTCTGGGAACGGAGCTTATCCCGGCCTACCGGGCTTCCAGCGGTCTGGAGGGGCGCATTGCGCTGGATGAGATCCTGCGCCGCGCCACGGGCGTGATCAACCCGTACAATTATGGCTGCAAGGGGGATGCGGTCTATCACCGGCAGGGCATCACCACGGTTGCCGGGTCTGACATCGTGGAAGCCAATGAGGCCATTTATGACCGTGCCAGCGTAGGGCAGGTCATCCAGCTGTCGAATGCGGCGGCAGGTGGCCAGCCCCTGAAAACCACGATCACGGAAGTGATCAATGACACGCATGTCCGGATGGCCGTGAATGCGGGCAATTCTCAGGCCGGGCAGGATTGCCTTTTTGGTACGGTGGACACGGCAGGGATGCAGGCCGCCCTGGACGCGGCTGCGCCGCAATCCACCTTCACCTATGGCGGCGTTGTCATCCTGCCATATGGCGGGTTCCTGTGCGGCGCGCTCACCTACCAGCCAAGGTCTGCGTTGTTCGGGACGGGCGGCATCCGGCAAAGCGCCATCTTCCGCCATGATGACGGCGCCACGCATGTTCCGATCTGGGGCTATTATGGCGACGATGACAGCGACGGGATCATCAATGAGGATGATCCGGACTATGCGAATTCCGAACCGGCGCCCCAGCTGCGGGCAGTCAACCGTCACTGCGACTTCAACGCCTTTGGTGACTTCGCCCTGATCGGGGCGCGCTACTGTCAGTCAGTCGGCTATGGCGGATTTTCCGCGAAGCTGGAGATCGGTGCGCGGGCCATGGCCCAGACGGACCCTTACCCCTTCTATTCGCGCATGCATGTGGCCGAACATGGCTGGCATGGCTGGGAGCAGGGCGGGCGGCATTCCGGGTCCATGGTGGGTGTCGAGATCATCGACAATGGCGGGGTGGGCCTCTGGCTGCAGGCCTATGATGCCAACGTCACCAATATCCTCTGTATCGGGAATACGGGCCCCGGCATGTTCGTGGAAGAGGGGCAGGGCGCCAACAACAACATTCTGAGCGCCAAGATTTCATTTAACGGAACCGGCGGGCTCACCTATGTGCTGGGCTCCATCGCCGGGACTTCGAACATGGTTGTGGCCGGTACCGGCAACAACATTACCAATGCCCGCCTGCAGGAAAGCTATGGCAACAATCTGACAGTGGCAGGCAGCCGCAACCAGTTCGGTGATATTGGTCTCGATGACACCGGGAACATTGCCTACAAGGATGGCGGGAATCCGGCGCTGATTGCGGGCCTTCCGGACATCCGCGCGGCCGTCGCGCTGGGGTTCGATGCAGACTTCAACCGGTTCAATGATGTGGGGTATGGCGGCGCGGTCCAGGCGGGGCAGAACTTCGCCACGCATGGCGTCTATCACTTCGATGCCAATGATGACGGCGGCGGGCGGTCCAATTCAGGGCGCTTCTACACGAAAGACGTGCCGTCCTATTGGTCCAGCGACACAACCAGCACGCCGGGCGCGATCGGGGCGGAAACGGCCTTCGCGCCGCATGCGTCCAATTACTACACGATCGATGATCAGAGCATTGCGAGCCTGTATCCGTAGCGGCGGCTGGCCGCATTCTTCAGCTTCAATGGAGTGACCCGCATGGATGTACCTGTCGAGCCGATTGCGCCCGGCTATGATGCCAATCTGTCCATCACCTATCCCAATGCATTCGTGGATGCGGAGCTGATGGACAGCGGCGAGCTGGTGGCGCAGTTCCGAAAAAATATCAATGATGACACCGCGATCTTCACCGCACGGACGGATGATCTGACGATCGCGCGCACAAGGGGCGCCGAAGAGACCGAAGTGGTGGTCAAACTGCCGGCGTCCGCCACGTCGCAGATGGAGCCGGACACGTCCGTTGTGTTCGATTTCATCCGGATCGATGGCGCGGAGAAGACGGTGATTCCGGGGCGCTGGCGCTGGCCGGTGCGGAAGGCGGTGACCCGCGATGTCAGCTAAAGCCTACGCCACTTCCGTTCCGACGGTTGCGCTCGCCTCAATCGATTTCCTGCCGGGTCAGCCGGTGGATGCTTCCTTCCGGCAAATACGCGTTGCCGGTCCTGCCGGGCCGAATGGTCCATCGGCCTATGACGTGGCCGTGTCGCAAGGCTTTGCCGGCACGGAAGCGGAATGGCTTGCAACCCTTGTCGGCCCACCCGGCGAAGTCACGACCATCGATGGAGGATTTTTCTGATGGCAAACGAAATCAAACTGAAGCGCCGGACAGCGGGTGCCGTGGGTGCGCCCGTCGCCCTGAAATCCGGGGAGCTGGCATGGAACCAGGTGGATGACACCATCTATGGCGGCAAGGGCGATGACGGCGGTGGCAATGCCACATCCGTTGTGCCGGTCGGCGGGGAAGGGCACTTCGCGAAGAAAGACAGCCCGGCCCTGACGGGCACGCCAACGGCGCCAACGCCGGCGGGCGGAGACAATACCACGAAACTTGCCACCACGGCCTTTGTCCAGAATGCGGTCGGCGCTGCCGGCGGCGGTGACATGCTGAAATCCGTGTACGATGGAAACGATGACGGCAAGGTGGATGCAGCGGACACTGCCGATGCGGTGCCGTGGACGGGCGTGACCGGGAAGCCTGCCGAGTTCGCCCCGGCCGACCATGATGCGGCGAAGATCACAACGGGCACGATCGATCCGGCCCGCCTGCCGGCGACGGTCTTTTCCGCGCCGGTGGTCTCCAGTGGCGCCATTGCCGATGTCACGGCCCCGCAAGAGGCAGACATCGTCGCGGGCACGGTTGTGGTGACAACGGACGGGCGGCGCTGGACCTATTCCGGCACCGGCGACAAGACGCTGGAGGCCTCCTATACCGAAATGGCGGACGTGACGCCGGAATGGTCTGTCATTGCCAACAAGCCTTCCACCTTCGCCCCGTCCGCGCATACGCACACGCTGGCGGATGTCTCCGATGCCGGCAGCATGGCCGGGCAGGATTCGGACAATGTGGCCATCACGGGCGGGGCCATCAATGGCATCACGCTGGACGGGGGCACGTTCTAGGCCATGTCTGTGACCATGCTGCAGAAGCGCGGCACGCGGGCGCAGATCGATGCGGCAGCGGCGGCGGATGAGTTGCAGGCGGGTGAGTTCTATCTGATCACGGATGAGGACAATGTCGCCATGGCTACCGGGACGGGCACCTATGAGACCTATGTTAAGGCGAAAGGCTTCAAGGCCATCGAAGTCCTGACGCAGGCGGAATATAACGCCCTCTCGCCGCCGGCTGCCGGCACTGTCTACGTAATCAGCGGGTGAGTCATGCCGATACGATTTGGCAGCGAACCGGGTTCGCTGGGCGGCGTCGATAAGGTCTATGTCGGGTCGGACCTGGTCTGGCCGGTGTCCACGCTGTGGACGCCGGAGCAGTTCGGCGCGGATCTTCTTGTCTGGCTGGATCTGCAGGATGTCGCAACGCTGACCGTCAATGGCAGCAGTCGCATGGATGGGATTGCCAATAAGGGATCGCTTGGCGGATCACTGCTGGCGCAGGCAACCAATCGGCCCATTTATGGTGCCACCTACCGGAATGGCCTGCCTGCCATCTTCAATGACAATACATGGGACAATGGCCTTGCGGCGTCAATTGGCGCAAGCCTGCCGGCGGGCGATGCGGCCAGTACTATGGTTGGTGTCGGCTGGATGACAGTCAATGACGGCGCTGCCAGCGCATTGATGAATTGGGGGGATCTCAATTCGGTTCTGTCGTATCGCTGGATCGTCGGATACTTCGGTGATCTGTATGGGGACTATGGCGGGTCGGGCCCGCAAGGTGGGAATCCGTGGGTGAATGTGGACCGGGTCGCGTCTTATGAGCACGAACCCGGCACGAACTACGCCACGGAAAGTGGCGCGGACTTCACGCCGGTTGCCGAAGACGTGCTGACCACAACAACCGCGCAACAGCTCCAGATCCTGCGCGCGCCCAATGTCGGCATGCAGGAGGCGATGATCCTGAGCCGTAAGCTGACCAGCGATGAGCGGCTGAAGCTGCATGGCTACCTGCATCACAAATGGGGGCTGACGGCAAACCTGCCGGGCGCGCATCCTTACAAATCCGCCGCGCCAACGGTCTGACGCGGACTCCCTGAACCTGAACCTTGCAAGCTCGAAAGGAGCATTCCATGGACTTCAACAAAACTGACAGCGGTGTGGCCATGCGCATGGCGCTGGTAGGCATGACGCCGCTGTTTTCGCAGCTGATCGCGAACAGCCCCAAAGTGAAGGCGATTGTGGCGAAAGCCGCCGAAGCAGAGCAGGCCCTGAACCAGGCGCATGCGGACGGCAAGGCCCTGCTACAGGAGGCGCTGGCGAAAATCGAGGCGGCTGATGCTGATGTCCTGGCGCGCTATGCCGAGTTCCGGGAAGCGATCGGTGACCTGCTGTCCGAGAATGGCCTGCAGGGCGTGGTGGATGATTTCGAGGCCAGCAGCAAGGCGCTGCAGGCACCGGACGGCACGGCACCGCAGCCTGCCCAGACGCCGGCAGGCTGACGGGCCATGTTCTGGACGCCTCACTATGTGCGCCCGGCAACGGTGGAGGTTGCGCGGGGCCTGGTCCTGCACTCATCCGAAGTCGAGGAAACCGGCACGCTCCGGCAGGGGCGTCCGGAATACCTGATCAAGCGGAAGCTCTGGTACCGGGACTTCGAAGTACCGGCAGGCTTCATTTTTGACATCCATTCGCTGCCCCGGCCCCTGAGGCTATGGCAGCCAAAGCATCCGCAATGGTGGGGGCCTGCGGCCATCCATGATTGGGCGCTGGAAAGCGGGCTGATTTCGCTGAAGGAAGCGAACCAGCTCTACAAGGCGGCGATGCAGGATCTGGGCGTCATGTGGCTTCACCGGGAGGTGGCCTTCGCGGGTGTCGAATTCGCGCGCCATACCTTCCCCGATCGCATCACCCGGATCGATCCGGACAATGCGGACCTGGTGGAGGCCGTGGCGGGCCGGGACGCTGTCTATCATGAGCGCGGACCCGGTTTGCGCCGGGCGGTGTTCATGGCCGCAAAGTTTGCCGCCACGGGCTATCTGAGAAGCAAGGGAATCCCGCTGCCATGAGCAATGTCACAGCCATCTATTCCCCCAATTTCCGCATGGCCATGGCAGAGACGCTGAGCCATGAGGGCGGCTATGCCAATCATCCGGATGATCCGGGCGGCGTGACCATGCTTGGGATCACCAAAAAGACATGGGCGCGCTGGACCGGCCGGAAAGTGCGGGATGTTCCGGATGAGGAAATGCGCACGCTGACGGTGGAGCAGGGCCTGCCGCTCTATCACGCCTGGTATTGGCAGCCCGTCCGCGCGGATGAATTGCCGGGCGGTCTGGATTTCGTCATCTTTGACATCGCCGTCAATTCAGGTCCGGGCCGTGCGGTCCGTATGCTGCAGAAGGCGATCAACCGGCTGGGGCGCATCCATATTGAGGTGGATGGCATGATCGGTCCGAAGACGCTGTCAGCGGCATCGAAAATCAACGTGTTCGATCTGATCAATGAAGTGGGCAATCCCCGCCTCTGGTTCTATTTCGATCTGTCGACGTTCAAGACGTTCGGCAAGGGCTGGGTGCGCCGTCTTCTGGCGGTGACCAGCTTTGCCACGGCCATGGCGCTTGGCCGGGCGGAATTCATGATCATGGCCCGGCAGGGAGTCGCCTTGCCGGAACACAAGCAGGCCGCCTAGGCCATGCGGCGCGCTGCGCGGGCAATCCTGATCGCCGCCGCTTTCCTGTTGCTTACCCTTATTCTCGGTCTCGGCTTCGCTGATCTCATGATGGCGCAGCGTGGGAATCTCTACCCGTCAGACAATGAAAGGACTGACCAATGAAATTGTTCTCTATTGCTGCGTGCCTTGCGCTCGCTGCCTCACTTACGGGCTGTGCTGGATTCGCGCTTCCCAGCGTCATGGACAAAGATGCATCGCCGCGGACGGCGGCGGTTGTCGTGAAGAATGACATCGCGGGCGCGATCGCGGATCTGGCGGATCTCTGCGAGGGTGGCATCCTGCAGCCCGATACAAAAGCTGTGATCGCTGAACATGGCCCGGCAATCCGCAAGGGGGTTGGCGCTTATGCGGACAGTGCGGCAGCCTGTGTGGTGATCGATGGCCGCCTCCAGACGGACCCGACTGCCGGGGAGTCCTGCGCGCGCGGCGATGTCCAGGCGGTGACTTCGCAACTTCCTGATTTGTTGACGGATGCGGGGCGCGCAATTGGTCTCGATAACCCTACAGGCTACCGGGTATTCTGGGCGGGCTTTGCCGCACGCCGGATCATCGGCACGAATACGGGCGGCGTCATCGACGGTTTTTCGAAAGATCCGGACATCCCGCTGGAGGACTACCTTGCCGTCTGGAAGCCTGTCCAGGCGGATGCCGATCGCCTGATGGCCTGCGCCCGCAAGGGCTGAGGGCAGGGGTATGGGGCAAGAGGAAGACAAGGCGGGCCGTGACGATGATGAAGACTTCGGCACGGTCCATCTGAGATTCCGCGTCAAGGCGATTACCGTTCTGGGGATGATCGGCGCTGTCTGTGCCTTCATCGTCATGCGGTGGGAGCAGGTGGAGCCGATCCTGAATTCCCCGATCATGCCCGTGATCACCATTCTGGTCTGCCTGTTCCTGGGCGGTGTGGTGGTTTACTGGCTGGCTGCCCTGCCGGCGATCCGCCGGGGTAGCCGCGCGGAAGGGGTGATCCGTGGACTGCGGGAACGTGAACGCGAATTCTTCGACACGATCGGGGACATGAAAGCCATGATCGCTTCGCTGGAAACAGAGGTGAAGCATCTGAAGGAATATGTGGAGCGGCTGGAGGGTTCGCCCAAAAAGCTCTAGGCCATGTTCCTGCGTCAACAAGGAAAAGCCCCGGCGCGGATGCGCCGGGGCTTCACCTGTTTCTGGGGCCGGGTTTAGCCTGCCTTGCGGCCCGATCTGCACCAGGCGAGGATTGAGACGGCCAGCGCGACCAGCGCGAGCCCGAATGTGGCGTATTGCATTTTTAACCTCTTGCCCTTATTTTCCGGAGTGCAGCCACCGCTTTCGCGGTGACTGCTTTTGCCTCACTTCCTATGTCTGATCAGGGCTGCGACACCAACTGCCAGACTTAGGACAGAGACGACAAACGATGCTGTACACATTATTTGTCCTCCGAAAGTTCATCGGCTCTCGCGGGGTGGTTGGCTCGTCCAGCCGCCCTGTGCCGATGAATAATATTTAGCATCACGCTAAAGCTTTCGCAACAAAAAACTTGCGCATAGTGCTAAATCTTTTTATGTCTAAGCCATGATGATGACAGGCGATGAACTGGCCCGCTTCCGCAAGGATCTGGGGCTTCGGCAGGCGGAGTTTGGCGGCTGGCTGGCTGTCCGGCTGGGGCAGGACAGGCCATATGCGCCCAGCGAAGTGAGTGCCTGGGAGAAGGGTCACCGGCCCGTCAGCTATGCCGTCCAGGCGGTGGTTTACAAGCATCTTTGGGAAAGCTGCCGGAAAGATGGGCGTGATTGACGAACCGGGTTCGTTCAAAAAGTGGGCGCATTTCCCGATATGTTCCGCGAAAAACCGGGGTATTTTGACCTGAGTGGGCCGGATAGTGCCTTGTTTTTATTAAAGGTGCGTATTCCCCTAGGGACTGCCATTTTCTATCTCCTCGTATTTTTATCATGACATGTCCGGTTCCGGGCACTGGCGGACACTGTTGATTCTGCGCGTGTCTTTGCATTGTCTGTTTCAGAGGCTGCACCGCCGGGCCGCTAAGGTGGGTGACCTGTGTGACAGGGGCAGATCAAGCCATTAGAACCCCACCAATCGACATCAATTCGAGCGGATGGCCACGTGCTTCGACTGGAACTTCCCTGGACTGAGCCAGCCGAGCTCGCCCCCCGGCTGTTTGGCTGGCCGGGGTTCGTTTGGTTGGACAGCGCCAGCTCGGGACATGGACAGGGGCGCTACTCCTATATTTCCGCCAACCCCATTTCCCGATTTCGCTGGGGCGACGGAGATTTTGCTGAGGAATTCGGCGGAGCTTTCCGGGCATGGCGAAATCGCTTCCGGGCCAGCGTGATCGCCGGCGGCGCGCCGTTCCAGGGCGGAGCGATCGGCTATATGAGCTATGATGCGGCAAAGATCTGGATGCGGGATTTCAGGTCGCGTCATCCAGATAGTGCTGATGACACAATCGAGTTCGCTCTGTACGACACCGTCATGGCGTTCGATCACTTTGAGCGACGTCTGACTATCTACTCGGCTGGTCTGCCCGGGCCGGACAAAGCGCCAGACAAGGCACTGGCGCAGCAGCGCATCAGGGCCTTTGCTGAGGTTGTGGAGCATCAAGACGATCAGTCCAAAGAAATAATTGAAAGTTCCACCGACTGGTCGCTCAGCTCAGACCAGGCTAAGTATGTTGATCACGTGGCTGCGGTGCGTGAAGCCATATTGGACGGAGAAATCTATCAGGCGAACATTGCAAGCCTGTGGGTCCGTAAAGCGCCATCGCAAACCTCGGCTTTTCATGATTACCTTGAGCTGAGGAAGCAGACACAGGCGCCATTCTCCGCTTTTGGTACATTTGCTGGCCGCACGCTCTCAAGTTTGTCACCTGAGCGTCTGGTGTCCATGACATCGGAAGGCAATGTGCGCGCCGAACCCATCAAGGGAACGGCGCGCCGGTCAACGGATCCGGAACGGGATCGGGATATTGCCCGGGCACTTGCGCGGTCAGAGAAGGATCGCGCCGAAAACATAATGATTGTCGATCTGTTGCGGAACGACCTCTCACGAGTATGTCAACCGGAATCCGTCATTGTCAGCCGTCTTTGCGACTTGGAGAAATTGCCAAACCTTCATCACCTGGTTTCGACAATTGAGGGGCAGCTTGCGCCAGCGTGCGATGTGCTGGACCTCCTTGGTGCGGTTTTTCCCGGCGGATCCGTAACAGGCGCTCCCAAACTGCGTGCGATGGAGATTATTGACGCGCTCGAGCCGGCTGCCCGGGGTGCCTTTTGCGGGTCATTCGGGTATCTCGGTTTTGATGATGCCTGCGATTTCAATATCATGATCCGAACGATCGATCACTTGCCGGATGGCGACAGGTATTGGTCGGGGGCGGGGCTTACACTTCTTTCTGATGCTGAGGCGGAATGGGCGGAAGTCCAGCTCAAGGCAGAACGTATCCTGAGTTTACAATCGCCTGTGGCGGCAATCCAATGATCCTGGTGCTGAATAACAGGGACAGTTTCGTGTTCAATCTGGCGCGGTGCCTGACGCTGGCTGGTGCCGATGTTGAAGTTGAGGATAGTGGCCGCATCACAATCAACGACATTATCCGCCGGCGCCCGGAGGCGATTGTGATTTCGCCGGGCCCCTCAAGACCAGAACAGGCCGGCGTATCAATTGCGGCAGTTCAGACATTCGGGGCAGACTTGCCTATTCTTGGTGTCTGTTTGGGGCATCAGGTCATTGCGGCGGCATATGGCGGCTCAGTCAGGCGGTCTCTGACGCCCTCACATGGCCGCACCGCCAATATTATGCATCAGGGCAGGCATTTGTTCAGGGGGCTTCCATCTCCGCTTCCGGTCGGGCTCTACCACTCGCTCACCGTTGATCTGGAGCCAAACGAGACGGGGCTGCAGGTGGACGCGACGGCGCCGGACGGAGAGATCATGGCCTTGTCTCATGTTGAGCACCCGGTCTTTGGGGTGCAATTCCATCCGGAGTCGATCCTGACAGAGCAGGGGCAAGGCCTGCTTGGAAATTTCCTTCGTCAATACAGGTCTGTGCCATGCCTTTGATCCGCCTCAGCCAGACCGTTTCATCGCGTGGTACGGTGCTCCCGTTCGATCTGACCGATCGGGGATTGCTTCTGGGCGACGGGGCGTTCGATACCTCCCTGGTTATCGACGGCCACATCGTTTTGCGCACACAGCATTTCCGGCGCCTTCTCAACGCTTGCGATGTCTTTGGTTTCGCTGTGAAGCAAGCAGAGCTGGAAGCCCTTGCAGACAGCACGGTCCCGGATGGCGCAACAGGGGCGCTGCGTCTAACCGTAACGCGCGGTCCGGGCGCGCGGGGTGTTGCCAGCACGGGAACCTCAAAGCCAACCTTACTGGCATCTTTTACACCGCAGCCGGTGAATTTTCCAGCACCGGCAGTCCGTCTCGGGCTCAGTTCCATTCTTCGCAATCCGACATCGCCTTTGTCCAGGTACAAGACCCTCTCCTACGGCGACACGGTCATGGCTCAGAGACAGGCGCGGCAGTCAGGGTATGACGACGCACTCTTCGTGACGCCAGATGGCCGGGTTGCCTGCAGTTCGATCGCCAATGTCCTGGTCCGGTTCGGATCGCGCCTGATGACGCCTCCGCTGAAAGACGGGGTGATCGCGGGTGTGATGCGGGGATGGATATTGGAAAACGCTCATCGCGGCGGCTTTGAGGTTTCGGAAAGCAGTCTGAGCCTTGAGGACCTGAAGCATGCAGACAACGTCTTCCTGACGAACAGTCTGCGCCTGATGCTGGCTGTCAGGAGCATCGATGATGTGGTCTTTGATCCGGGGCTGCCGCCAGCATTGACGGCGCTGATCGATCATCTCCTTCCCGATCTGCCGGGCCGGGACGCGGACTGAAAATCAAACCGTTGCTCTGCTGGGGCCGTATTGGAAGGAGCGGTGTCCCAAGACCGCCTTGGTTCTCCAGGGTGGGGCCCATATATGTTAAGTCAGGTAACGACTCACGCAGGAGCGCGTATGCAGCCGGTCATTTTCAAGGGATTTGCAGGAACTGCGCTGAAAGGCGATGCGTTCGGCTCACCGGACGATCCGGCGGTCCTGCTGATCCATGGCGGCGCACAGACACGCGCTGTGTGGGATGACGTTGCTGACGCTTTGGTAAGAGCCGGGCGTTACGTGATCCGCATAGACATGCGCGGCCATGGTGAAAGCGAATGGCCTGCAGATGGGCGCTATGATTTCGAGTCGTTTGTGGAAGACCTGCGTGCGGTACTCGCGCAAATGGCGTCTCGCCCGGTGGTCGTGGCGGCGTCACTTGGGGGCTGGGCTGCCACTGCGGCGTTGGGTGAGGAGGGAGCGCATCTTGCGGCTGGGCTGGTGCTGATCGACTCAGTACCGGATATGGATTTTGACGCAGCGTGCCGTCAGGAGAATTTGCCCGGCGGCAAGCCGTGCTTTGATCCAGCGTTCACAGATACGTTCGATCCCGAAGCGGCGGTAGATCGCGTTTCCAGCGCAGCTGGCCAAATCAAAATGCCGGTCCTCTTCGTAAGGGGAGCGAAGAGCGAGCTTTCCGGGGCTGACGAAGCAAATCGTTTTCTGGGTCATTTCGAAAATGTCGAATATGCCGAGATCCGGGAGGCCGGTCAGATGGTCGCCGCTGAGCGGGCGGACATGTTCAGCGCCACATTGCTGGACTTCCTGGAGCGCAGGGTGCCTCGTTTCGCACCTGAGTATCGTCAGGGGTCTGACGCCAGAACACTGCGTGATGCGCTCGGCTGTTTTGCAACCGGTGTGACCGTCGTGACGACGCTCGACCAGAAGGGGCAACCAATTGGGTTGACCGCGAATTCATTCACATCGGTTTCGCTCGAACCGCCGCTTCTTTTGGTCTGCATCGCCAAATCGGCGGGTAGTCGGGCCGCCATGGAAGCGGCAGAGAACTTCGCTGTGAACGTGTTGCACATCGGCCAGCAACCAACTTCAAATCTGTTTGCAAAGTCAGGCGAAGACCGGTTCTCTGGCACGCCATGGAGCAGGGGGCACAATGGTGCGCCACTTCTTTCAGGGGCGCTGGCCAATTTTGAATGCCGCCGCTTCGCCCTGCATGATGGGGGGGATCATGTCATCCTGATCGGCGAAGTGGTTCGCGCCCGATTTGAACCGCGGCGCGATCCTTTGCTGTATTTCCGGGGCAAATATCGCCGTCTGCACTTTGCTTGACGTTCCAGGGCGAGGTTAATTGTTGAAGAACGCTTTGACCTTTTCGATATCGTAAGGCCGCTCTGTCAGGTTCTCTTCATCCCACTCACTGCGCGGTTGGGCAAAGAAATCCCCGCCATAAACATGGATCGCACCTGTTGGGCGCCCCAAAGGGTTTGTTACAGAGTGAATGATGTCTTTGCCGAGAGGAGCCACGTCCCCTTTGAGCAGAGTGCGTGCGCCAGCGGCTTCCACCCGTGACGAGTCGTCCTTTAGGCGGCGCCAGAAGATATTGTCTTCCCTTCCGGTATAGATGCCGATGATCGCCCACATTTCGTGATTATGCGGCATCAACGTCGAATGGGCACCCCAGATCACATTCAGAACCGTCAGCGTATCCGACCTGTGAAGCACATCGATGCCCGCGCCCGCCGGTTCGCCCACAGCAGCTAGGACTGCATCGGGGTTATGGAAGGCCGCCTCCATCACGTCGAGCACAGTGCGGTGGGTCGGATCCGCAGATACGGCATCACGGCAGTCGGAAACAAAAGTACTGACGTCAAACATGGCTTTTCTCCAGAGAAGAAAGTGTCCTACCGCTTGGGGGTTACGTCAATCCTGTGGAAGATCAATCCGGCGGGCGGCTTCGGCCAGAACCCGGGTAATGTCGATCGCATTGGTCTTGTGTGGCAAAGCGTTTGTAGTGATCACCTGGGCTGCGCCTGCCGCAATTAGCTGCTCATAGGCGTCCTCTGCAAAAATGCCGTGTACCGCGCAGCAAATGGGGCGCGGCTGCCCACTCTCGCAAAGGGCGCGAACCAGCGTCGCCAGCGTTGTGCCAGAGGAGATGATGTCGTCCACGATAACCGGTGTATGAGAGCCGGCATCCACGCTGGCGGGCACGTCTATCTTGACGTTCTTGTCACCCATTCGCGTCTTGCGGAATACGTCATATGGCGCATCGCAAGCCTCTGCGATGGCACGAACCCATTGCTCGCTTTCTTCGTCTGGGCCGTAGATGATTGGCTGCTCGATATGGGCCTTAATCCATCTGGCCACAGGCTCTGTCGCGTGGGCGAGTTCGCCGGGAATGGTGAACACATCATCCAGGCTCGCAAGCCGGTGCAGATGCGGGTCCAGGGTTGTGACCCAGGACAAGTGGGCCGAAAGGAGCGCTCCAATATGCCGGGCACTGATGGATTCCCCGCGATTAAATGCAACGTCTTGCCTGAAATAAGGCATATAGGGTGCGATCAGGCCAACCGATCTGGCACCGAGATCTTGTGCTGTCATAGCAGCAAACAGTAGCGGTACGAGCTTCGGGTCCGGCCGGTCAAGGCAATCGACCAACGCAATATGACGGCCATCCGGCGGCGTTAGAAAGCGGAGATAACTCTCCCCATCGGGAAACCTGTGAAACTCGATTTCTCCAATATCGGCACCCAGCTCATGAGCGAGGGGGGCGGCGAGGTGTCCCGTACCGGGAAGAAAATAAAGAAGGTAACGTGTCATCTGGTCAGCTCAATGATGTCTGGGTTGGATTTTACATAGTCGAGCACATAGGAAAGTTCGCCAATCGATTCCGTGTGCAATGTGTACAAAGGAGTGCCCTGCCGGACCGTGTCGCCAATGCGCACATGAAGGTCTAGACCAGCGGCCTTGTCGTCCGGCGCCCCGGCCAGTTTGGCGACGCGGGCAAGACGGTGATTGTCGATAGCGGCGACGCGACCGCTGCGTGTCGCGTTTACAGGGCGCTGGTATTTGGCGACGGGGGGATCGAATATTCCACCTTGCGCTTTGCAGATAGCGAGAAACTTTTCCCAGGCCCTGCCACTGTCCAGCGTCTCGGCCGCGCGCGCGATACCTTCTCCTTCAGGAACTTTACCGGTGAGTTCCAGGACCGCCCCTGCGAGACTGAGGGATTTATCCCTCAAGTCCTGCGGCGCATCCGGAGAACGCGACAGCACGGCGCGCACATCGCGGGCCTCCAGCGCTGGCCCGATGCCACGCCCAATGGGCTGAGATCCGTCGGTGACTTCGATACGCAGTTTCAGGTCGAAGGTCAGAGCGACCGTCCTGAACAGATCTGCAAGCTCCCTGGCCTGGCCACGATTACGGATCTTCGCAGTCGGGCCGACGGGAATATCAATCACGACATGCGTTGCACCCGCCGCAATCTTTTTGGAGAGAACCGAAGCGACCATGGAACCGGCGGAATCGAAGTTCAAAGCCCGTTCCACGCGGATGATCGCTGTGTCGGCGGGCGAAAAGTCGACGGCATCCCCCCAGATAAAGCAGCCGCCTTCCTTCTCTATCACCCGGCGCAGTTCATTCCGGTTCAGGTCCACGCGAGTCAGCGTTTCCATCGTGTCTGCAGTCCCGGCAGGCGAGGTGATCGCACGCGAGGATGTTTTCGGGATGAGGAGGCCGTTGGCCGCGACAATCGACACCACGATCGGCGTCGTCCGGTTCGCAGGCAGGCCGCCCACACAGTGCTTGTCCGCCACCGGGGTGACGCCCCAGTCAATTCGCTCTCCCGTGTCGATCATGGCACGGGTCAGGGAGATCACCTCCCGTGTTACAAGTGGCTTTGCAGCCGTCGCGGTAACGAAGGCCGTGAGATGGATATCCGAATAAGCTCCTCTCACGATGTCGCTGACGACGGCCCGGATCTGGGCATCAGTCAAGCCATCATCGAAAATGCGTTGTCGGACAAAAGACAAAGAGGCAAGCGGCGGAGCATGCGTAATGCGCACCAGAGCGCCATCTTCCAGGTCCAGCCGTTCCCAGGCCTGGTCGGTCAAGCCGACGGACCCGACTGGCAACCAATCTTCCGTGACTTGATACAGCGTCGCAATCACAGACTTGTCGCCATGAGTCACTGTGACCTGGCTGTGTGCGCTCATACCTTCCGATCGGCAGACCGGACAGTCGGCATGCACGAGGGCGATTAGCTCATGCTGCGTTAGCACCCCAAGGCGCCGTGCCCGCATCTGGTTGGCGATGTCGTCTTTCATTTCAGCCGCACTGTCTCGCCTTGTTCAGGCACCTTGCAGGACCAATCAAGTTCTTCATTGATCCTGTGGCGCAACGTATCGGATGCCGTTGCTTCTCCATGCACAATGAAGGTTTCCTTGGGGGGCTCGCTGAAATTGCGGAGCCAGCGTAACAACTCGTCCGCATCTGCATGGGCGGACAGCATGTGAAGGTTCTGAACTTCTGCATTTACTTCATAATAGCGGCCGTGAATTTTGACTTTTTGTACACCTGCCAACATGGCCGCACCACGTGTCCCACCGGCCTGGAATCCGGCAAAGAGGATCGTGTTCCTGGCATCTGGTGCGTAGGTCTTCAGATGGTGCAGGACACGCCCACCGGTCGCCATGCCGGACGCTGAGATAATGATCTTCGGCATCAGGTCTGTATCGAGTTTCCGGGATTCTTCGCTCTGGCGCGTATAAGTCGCCACATCACAGGCCGCGCGAGCCTCGTCCTGGGTCAGCTTGTGGGCTGCAGCGTGACGTACGAACAGCTCACTGACATTTATGGCCATCGGACTGTCCAGATAAACAGGCATTTGTGGAATGCGTCCGGCTGCGCGCAGGCGGCTGATATGAAACAGAAGAGACTGTGATCGCCCCACGGCGAAAGACGGGATAATGACCGTGCCGCCACGTTGGAAGGTGCGGTTGATGATCGCTTCGAGAATATCTTCCGGATCCGTCTGAGGGTGTACTGAGTCGCCGTAAGTGGATTCCACAAGGACATAGTCGGCTTCGGTAATCGGGGCTGGATCGTGCATGATGGGGTTGTTGTACCGGCCAAGGTCGCCAGAGAAGGCAATCTTGTTATTGCCGGTATCCAACAGGATCGAAGATGCCCCGAGAATGTGTCCGGCTTCTATGAATGTCGCGCTGATACCTTCGCCAAGATCAACCCTGTCATTAAACCCATGTGTACGGAAATGTTTCAGGCAAGCCTCAGCATCAGCTTGTGTGTAGAGCGGCAATGCCGGGTGATGACGTGAAAAGCCTTCGCGGTTTGCCAGTTCTGCCTCATGTTCTTGGAGGTACCCGCTGTCCGGCAACAGGATGTTGCACAAGTCACGCGTCGGTGTCGTCGCATGGATATGCCCTCGAAATCCTTTTCGCACTAGCAGTGGCAGGTACCCCGAATGATCAATGTGAGCATGGGTCAAGACAACGGTATCGATATCGGAAGGCGGGATAGGCAACGGCTTCCAGTTGCGGTTCCGCAGTTGCTTGAAGCCCTGGAACAGACCGCAATCGACCAGAATGTTGCGGTTATGGGTCTCGATAAGGTATTTTGAACCAGTTACAGTTCCGACGCCGCCGAGGAAGGTGATCTTGTCGGTCATGTTTGAGCCTTTTCATGCTTCGGATGCCTGGCCATCAAAGGCGATACTGGGGTGTTTCACAAGCGGGTCATTCGTCGCCAGTACCGGTGGGGATTACGGATAGCCGCCAGAGGTGTATCAGCGCTAAACTTATTCGCTTACGAGCCGGGAGGACGCATTGGAGCCACCCCAGAGTATTATGACGCTGGCGGCGAACCTTTTTGCTGCATTGGCGATTGGCCTGATTGTCGGGCTTGAGCGCGGCTGGAAAGAACGCGGTGACCCAACGGGGAGCCGTGTTGCGGGTTTTCGCACCTTCGGCCTGATTGGACTGGTGGGCGGTCTTGCTGCGTCGCTGGACCCAGGAAACGGGTTCGTGATTTCAGCAGGCGTTATTGGTCTTGCCTTATTGCTGCGTCAGGGGTTTGAGGCGCACATCGATGAGACAAGAAATGTAAGCGCCACAACCATGATTGCGGCGCTCATTACCTTCAGCCTGGGAGCGGTTTCCGTAAAACTTTCGCCTTTGCTGGCAGGTGGCGGCGCCGTCGTGACAGCCTTCATTCTTTGGCTCCGCGAACCGATGCACGGTTTGCTGAATCGGATTGACGCGAATGAGATGAGCGCATTTTTGCGCTTGCTGCTGATCTCCATTGTGGTTCTACCAGCCATGCCGGATGTCGGGCTTGGGCCCTATCAGGTTATCAACCCCCGCCACATCTGGTGGATGGTGGTATTGATCAGCGGTCTCGGGTTTATCGGCTATGTCAGTGTGAAGGCACTGGGCGAGCGTGCCGGGGTGGGATTGCTGGCGCTTGCAGGCGGACTTGCGTCCTCTACCGCGGCGACACTGTCGCTGTCTCAGTTGTCAAAAGCTGGTGGCCGGGCATCAGCCTATGCGGGTGGCGTCGCAATGGCATGGTCCGTCATGGTCATGCGTACAGTATTGATTGTTGCTGCCATCCGCCCGGCGCTGTTGCCGATGTTATGGCTGCCAATGGCCGCAATGCTCACGGCAACACTTATGGTTGCTGGCGCCTTGCTATGGCGCCAGCCATCCAAGACCGAAGCCAAGCTGGCGTTACCGAACCCTCTGGACCTGAAGTCTGCGATTGTGTTTGCGGCGGTTCTGACGCTTGCGCTCGTCCTGTCGCGTGTCGCACAGGCGGCCTGGGGCGAAAGTGGCGTTTTCGGCGTCGCCACAATTGCCGGGGCAGTGGATGCGGACGCGGTGACCCTCTCCATGGGACGGTTGAGCGCGGGAGAATTGTCAGATCAGGTGGCGGCCCGCGCAATTGTCATCGGCGTTGTGGTCAATACGCTTTTCAAAGTCGCCCTCGCGCTTGGGGTAGGGACACAACGTTTCCGAAACATGGTCCTTATGACCGGTGCAATCACCATCTCGTCAGTTTTGCTTGCGGTGACAGCCGCGCTCTCGTTTGGCTGGCTCTGATACTTTCAGGTTCCATTGATCAGCGCCTCAATCGCTGTAACCGGGCGATGAGCATGGTCGCCTGTTACAGACTGTTCGATACGGCTCAACGTATGGTCATTTAGTGATTGCCGCAGGGTTCCCATGGAACGCGGATCGGCTACCAGAACAAAGCGGCGCCCGGGTTCGGCAGTGGCCCAGCCATCCATTTGTTTCGCCAGCGCGCCAATAAATCGCTTTTCTTCCTGTTCGTGCCAGTCTGTATTTTCTGCGGATGAGGTCTGACCATCCGGGCTCTTGAACCGGCCTGGCTTGTCCGTTCCTTGCTCATGCGTGGGCGGATTGACGTGATCATCGAAACTGACGATCCGTAGATCCAGCCGGTCCGTATCTCCCTGGTTTTCGTAGACAACGTATTTGCCGCCATCGCAAACGACGACCCAATCTCCGTTTCTGAGGTGCATCACCAATCTCCCTGTTTTTTTCCTCTGGAGAGAAGAATACCGCAGGGTAGCTGAGATGACGATGCGTAACTTTCCGGACGGTGTATCAGCCGGATGTCGTAACGGCGCTGTCAATCGCTCGGTTCGCTTTGGGAGCTGCGCGGATTTTCACTTTCGCGCCGCGCTCCAGTTGGCGCGGCGGGTGAACAACGACACGGGTTCCTTCTGTAAGGCCACCGAGGATTTCCGCATAGGTTCGATTGGTGTGGCCTACCGAAACGCTACGCCATTCAGCCCGTCCCTTCGAGACAACAAAGACCGCCCAGCCATCGGCATCACGGAACAGGGCAGACATGGGAACAACCAACCGGTTTGTGCCTTCCCAAACAGCAGTATTGGCGACGAAGCGGTAGCCATGGCCGAGATTTTGCCGCGCAGACGGATCATTCAGGTCCATGATGATATTCACGCGCTGCTCTTCAATGCCGAGGGCGGAAACCTTGGTGAAGCCGGCCGGCTCTACACGCCGTACCCGGCCAGGCAGAGGAGGGCCTCCCCAGTCCGTGAACATAACAGGATCTCCCGGCTTCACACGCACAGCCTCCTCGGAAAGAAAGTCGGCGACACATTCCAATGAGTTCAGGTCTCCAATTTCGACGATGGGCGTACCCTGTGCGATGGGGCCTTCGCTTTCACGGTCGACCGCCAGGATCTGGCCCGACAAAGGGGCGATAATGGTGACAGTGTCGCTACCGTTTTGGGTTTCACTGGGCATCAGAGCAGCGCGAGCCGCAGCCAGTTGCTGCCGCCGCACGCCAATCACGGCTTCGCTGGAGCGCAGGGCAAGGTAGCCTTCGCGTTCAGCCGCTTCGGCATTGTCGACGGCCTGCTGAGAGATGGTTGCAGAAACAAGCAATTTTTTCGCACGATCAAGATCGCGTTTGAGGCGGTTGTGCTCGGCGCGCAAGCGTTCGGCGTCGGCGCGCGCGGCGGTGAGGGCTGCTTCGGCGGAAGATACATTCGACTCGAGCTGCGCGGTCGTGCGCGCGGGCAGAAGCGGAGGCAGCAGGGGACGGATCGTGGAGATAACGGTTTCGCCCACTTGCACCTGATCGCCGGGTTCGACGTCCACGCGGGACATCGTCCCATCAAGTGGCGCAGACAGGACAAACACGTCGCGGACTCTGGTCATGCCATCGTCCGAGACGGTGACGGTCATGTCATCCCTGGTGACGTAGGAAGCATCAACTTCAACGGCGCGCGGCGAGAAAGCCCATCCGAAGCCCAACAAGGTCAATACGGCAAGACCGATCCAAATTCGAATTCGGACTGATGGCATCTCTATTCCCTCGTCTTCAGTACCGCGATCAGGTCCAGCGACCGGACCCTCCGGACTACAAACAATGCTGCGATCGTTGATGACAACAGGACAATTAGTGCCGCAATGCCAAGCGTTGATGCGTTCACGGTAACAGGAATCCGATAAAGTTCCGTTGCCATGGCTGTTGCAATCAGGTGGGCGAGAGCAACTCCGCCAATGCAACCCAGAGGGATTCCGATAAGGGCCACGATCGCCAGTTCGCCCAACAGGATGTATCCAACTTCATTGTTCGTGAAGCCCAATACGCGCAGGCTGGCCAGCTCCCGACCTCTTTCCGTCAGGCTTATGCGCGCGGCATTGTACACCACACCTGCGGCGATCGCTCCGCCGATCACGGCGTAGATCCCCATCATGATGTAGATCGTTTCCTGAAGGGTCTCTTCGAACGAGGCGATGGCTGCCGCGCGCAGCGAGACCCCTGCAATGCCGGGCCGCTCAATCACGGCGTCTTCGAATTCCTTCTGTCGCCGGGGGTCCAGTTTCAGGTAAGCGCCGGACACTGTGGGCGGTTGATCAAGCAGGGCGTTCATCGCCGTCAGGTCCATGAAAGCCGGTGTGCCGACCGCTTCATCGATGATCGCGGTGACTGGCAGATCGGCTACCGGGCGGGTAGCGTCCAGAATATGGGCAGTCACGGTATCTCCCGTCGTTACATCGAGCATGCCAGCCAGCTGAGAAGACAGGACTATCCCGGCGGACGGCATATCGACATACCGTCCGTCTGCAGACAGAACGCGCCTTAATTGTGCATCAGAAGGCAAGCCGGTGATGCTGACCCTTTCTGAGCGGTAGCCCGATACCAGTCGTGCTGGTACATCGCGCACGCCTTCCGCTGTCATCACCCCGGGCAGGCGGGAAAGCTCTGAGACGGCTGCTTCGTTGCGGGCTTCGAAAAAAGTCACCGCAGCATCGTGTGCATTGGTTCGAAAGAACATCTGGTCCATCATGTCGTCGATGGCATCGAAGCTGAAGAGGGTACCGATCAACAGCGTTACGGCCGCCGCGATACCGAACAGGTTCGCCGCCGTGCGTGCAGGAAACCGGAAGATGTGACGCAGGATTAGCCGGGTCGGTTCGTCGAGCCAGCGCATCTGAAGAATGTAGCGGAGCCAACCCTGGTGGTAATTGACGGGCGGAGCGGGTTGCATGGCTTCGGCGGGCGACAGTCTTGCCGCGCCGAGCGATGCGCTCATTGAGCCGGCAATGGCTGACCCGAGTGCCGCAATGGCTCCGGCGACCAATGCAAATCCGTCCACGCGCCATGTGAGATCTGGAATGCGGAATGTCTCTGCATACAAATTAGTGATGAGATTTTGGAGGACAAAGCCGAGGGCGAAGCCTGCAATCACTCCTCCCGCCGTGATGGCGATCGCGAATTTCAGATAGTGCCACGTTATTTCGCTGCGAGAATAGCCGAATGCCTTGATCAGGCCGATTTGCTGGCGCTCTGTCTGAATTAATCGGTTCAGGATGGAATGTATCAGGACAGCTGAGACGATCAGGAAAACGGCGGGAATGATCTGCGCCATTGTTTTCAGCTGGTTCATTTCGGAATCGACGAACGCATTCGACAATTGGTCTGAACGGTCAAAGGCGCCGGTTCCCCCATATGGGGCCAGCACGTCATCCGCCAGGTCAATAACAGTGTCGGTGTCGGTCCCGGGCGCGACAGTCAAGCTGACATTGTTGAAGGCCCCGTCCAGATCGAAGGCGGCTTCCATTGCACGGCGGCGCATCCAGAAGATACCGAATAAACGGTCGTCCGGCAGTAGCGTACCTGGGCCGAGTGCGTAGATGAATTCCGGACTGTCGCCGATGCCGACGACTGTAAGAGATCTAAGGCGTCCATTCATCACCGCTTCAATGGCGTCCCCGGTCTCCAGACGATTGGCCTCAGCGAAGGCGTTGGAGATGATGATCTCATCGGGCGAACGCGGTTCCGGATAACGTCCCTGAAAAAGGACAATGCGGTTCAGAATACTTTCGCCTTCATCCGGCAGAGACACAATCTGCGCATTGGCGGGTTCTTCAACGTTCTGGATACGAAGAATAACCAGCCGGACGATGCGTGTTTCTACCGTCTGCACGCCACTGATTTCGTGTAGCCGCGATGCGATGTTTTCCGGGGCGCGGCGGACAGATGCGAAGACGTCGGCGAAGCGATAGCGTTCATAGTAAGCGTCGCGGCTGGCGCTCAGGGTGCTGAGCGTGCCGAGCGCCATCACCATGATTGCGACGCCACAGGCCACGATAATGCCGACAGCGATCACTTGCCCGCGCATATGCCAGATGTCGCGGAGCAATTTGATATCGAGAGGCGAAAGGCCTTTCACCACGAGATCTCCGCAGGCTTGAGGCGCCGATTGGGTTTTGTTTCTTCGATGATTTCTCCGTCCTGCATGCGCAGAACCCGGTCAGCAATGTCGCCGATACCAACATTGTGGGTGATAATGAGCATGGTTGTGGAGAGTTCCCGGTTTACCCGGTCCAGTGCTTCGAGCACGTGAATGCCGGTTGCGCTGTCCAACGCGCCGGTTGGTTCGTCGCAGAACAGGATCTGTGGTCGCTTGGCGATGGCGCGGGCAACGGCGACGCGTTGCTGTTCCCCGCCGGACAGCTGCGCCGGGAAATGTTTTACGCGTTCTCCCAGGCCCACAAGCTCAAGCGCTTCATCCGGTTTCATTGGATGGTTGGCGATCTCGGTAACCAGCGAAACATTTTCGCGCGCAGTCAGGCCGGCAACGAGATTGTAGAATTGAAATACAAAACCAACAGATCTCCGGCGGTAGCGTGTAAGCTGTGCGTCGTTTGCGTGGGTCAGGTCTTTACCTTCGAACTGCAGCGAACCAGAGGTGGCCCGGTCCAGGCCGCCGAGGATGTTCAGCAGGGTCGACTTGCCGCTTCCCGAATGACCGAGCAGCACAACCAGTTCTCCGCGCGTCAGGGTAATATCCACTCCGCGCAACGCCCGGACGGCCACTTCACCTGTCATGAAGGTGCGTTCCAAGCCTTTGCCTTCCAACAAAATATCCGGTTCGGCAGGCGGTTGGCGAGTATTTACGGTAGTGGTCATAAAAGAAATTCCACCCTAACGCGTCGTTTATAACCAATAGTTCCAAGAATTTCTGCTACGTAGGGACGCGTATTGAAACAGAAGTTTTTCCGCTATGGTGTGTTACCAGATCGGTTTTACCAGAAATGGAGATTTCAAGTGAAAATCAAGGATATCAGCGTCTGCATGGCCTCACCCGATGGTGACAAGGCGGCTTACGATTTTGCTCAGGCGCTTGCCTCGGCCAATAATGCACATCTGAGTTGCGCGGCGTTCACGGTACTGCCGCCAATGATCCTTGGTTATGGAGATGGGTCAGCGGGTGAAGTTTATGCGTCCATTGTTCAGCAGACGCGGGACACCATGTCCGGTGCCTGGGCGAAGTTCGAGGAACGTTTGAACACTCAGGACCCGCCTGTGGAAATGCGCCGCATTGAGGCGTTCCCAAACCGGGTTGAGGCGTTGTCAGCGATGAATGCACGCCATGCAGATATTGTTGTTGTCCGGGCTCCGGGAAAATCCGATGAGCAGCCTCATGCCGACATGCTGGAGGGCGTTTTGCTTGGTGGCGGCCGGCCCGTACTAATTGTGCCGGAAGGGTGGACCGGAACGACAGTCGGGAAACGCGCCATGATCGCATGGGATGCAAGCCGCGAAGCAACCCGGGCCATGCATGACAGTCTCTTGTTGATGCAGGATGATGCAAAAGTCTGCGTTACGACGGTAGACGCAAAGCCGGGAGATACCGGTCATGGTGCCGGTCCTGCATGGGATATCGGTGCACACCTCGCGCGGCATGTCGCTGATGTGGAAGTCAGGAATGAGGACAGCATCGGACGTTCTACCGCCGAGGCGCTCATGGATGTCGCAACCTCTTTTGACGCGGACCTGATCGTTATGGGGGGGTATCGCCACTCCCGCTTGCAACAGGCATTCCTGCCGGGTGTAACACGCACTCTTCTCAGCGAGGCAAAAGTGCCTCTGCTGTTGTCGCACTAACGGGGGATCGGATGAAGAAAGTCATTCAGGGTGATCGCGCCTTTGACCTGACCATAGACCCGGAAGTCGCTTATCGGATCGCTGTACTTGCCCAGTCCTATCAAGGAGAGGGCATCATGCCGATGGAAGAGGACGATGTGGTCGATAGCGATATCGGGGACGATCCGATAACGGATGTAGAGGCCATCGCCGATGAGGCGGAGAACCCTCACGAGGACGTTTCGGACGATGAGCTGGAAGGATTGATCCGCGGCCTCAATGTCGATGCAAAGCATGATCTGCTTGCCCTGATATGGGTCGGACGGGGTGACTATGAGGCCCGAGATTGGGCTTCGGCGCGCCGCGCTGCCCGCGAGGCTGAACCCTTTGATGTGACCGACTATCTGGAAGAATTGCAGATGGGGAGCGACTATATCGAGAATGCACTGGAATCCCTTGGCTATTCGCCACCGGATGAGTTGTCCTGAGATCGTGAGAGGAGGTCGGCAATTGTGAATTCATTGCCGCCTCCGAATTCGCCTGCGCCGGTGTCAGAAAACATATGGCGCAGGAAATACCGGTTCGGGAGCGAAACCGGTGTTGAAGAGACATGGGAGCGCGTGGCGAAAGCCGTCGCAGCGGCCGAGCCTGTGGACCAGGACGTCTGGGCAAGTCGGTTTCATGATCTCTTGTCCGATTATCGGTTCTTACCGGGAGGGCGGATTCTTGCGAATGCCGGAACGGAGCGGAATGCAACGCTGCTGAACTGCTTCGTTATGGGGCGATTAGATGACTCTATTGACGGCCTGTTTGACGCCCTGAAGGAAAGCGCGATCACATTGCAGGCTGGGGGTGGGATCGGTCTTGATTTTTCACCGGTCCGGCCCGCAGGCGCCGCGGCGGTGCGCACAGGCAACATCGCCAGCGGCCCGGTTTCTTTCATGCATCTCTGGGATGCAATGTGCGAGACAATGACTGCCGACCGGGCCCGTCGCGGCGCCATGATGGCCGTTCTGCGTTGCGATCATCCGGATATCGAAACTTTCATCGACGCTAAAATTCAGACGGGCGCATTGTCCCGCTTCAATTTGTCTGTGCTTGTGACTGACAAGTTTATCCGGGCTGTCGATGCCGACTCGGATTGGCCGCTTGTTTTTGAGGGCCAGGTGATCCGTGTTCTGAAGGCACGAACACTATGGGTGAAAATTCTACGCTCTGCCTTTGATACGGGAGAGCCTGGAATCCTGTTCATCGACCGTATCAATCAAGAGAATAATCTCGGTTATACGGAATCGATTCACGCGAGCAATCCATGTGGGGAGGTGCCGTTGCCACCCTATGGGGCGTGTGATCTTGGCTCACTCAATCTGACGCATTTTGTTCGCCAGCCGCTTACGCCGGACGCGACGTTTGATTTTAACGAGGTGGCCAACGGCGCGCGGTTGGGTGTGCGCTTCCTGGACAATGTTCTGGATGTTTCTCACTACCCGTTGGATGTGCAGGCGCAGCAAGCTCACGGGAGCCGACGTATTGGGCTCGGCATCACCGGACTTGCCGATGCGTTGATCATGTTGGGGCTGGCCTATGACAGCAATGACGGACGTGAGTTCACTGCGCGCGTTCTCGGTACAATGCGGAACGCTGCCTATGAAACATCTGTTGAGCTGGCAGATGAGAAGGGCAGTTTCCCTTTGTTCGAAAAGGACGCATTCCTGGATCGTCCATTTACGAGGCGTCTTCCGGAAGAATTGAGACGTGCAATCCGCAAGAAGGGAATCCGCAACAGCCATCTGATGGCGGTTGCCCCGACCGGATCGATCAGTCTCCTCGCCGGAAATGTTTCTGCAGGCATAGAGCCTGTCTTTGCGTCTAATGTCAGTCGCCGCATGCGAAGATCCGATGGCGGGTATGATGTGGTCGACATAGAGGATTTCGCTTGCCGCTTCTGGCGGGAAACGGGCGGAGAAGGATTGCCGCCAGCGTTCGTGACAGCAGGCGGGTTATCGCCTGAAGCCCATCTCGCCATGCAAGCAACCGCGCAGGACTTCATCGACAACGCCATCTCAAAGACGATCAACGCAAACGCCGACATAGCTTTCGAAACATTCGCGAATGTATACCGAAGGGCTTACGATTTGCGTCTCAAGGGTTGTACGGTTTATCGTCAGGGCAGTCGGGGGGAGGATGTTCTCACGACCGTGACGGAAGGCGCCAGGTGCATGTCGGATACATGCTGACCCGCGAGGTCTTTCCTGGGTGTAATGTTGCAACGCTAGGCGTTCTCCCGCACCGCGACTAGAATGGCGCCTCTGACTGAAAGGGATTCACATGCTCGTGCGACGTAATGGACTTCTCGCTTCCGGCCTCATGACAGGTCTGATCATGCTTGGGGCGTGTAACTCAACGTCTGTCCCCGATTCCGACGATTCTGTGTCGGTCGTACCTTCAGCGGAGGAAGATGGCGAAGAGTTTGCCTATGACAGCAAGGTGAAGGTCGGCAAATTGATTGCGGAAACTCGCTGTTCCACTTGTCATGCGATCGGGCCGACCGGGAGCAGCCCGCATCAGGACGCCAAACCTTTCCGGCAATTGTCCGAGAATTATCCGGTCCGGAATCTTGAGGAAGCACTGGCGGAAGGGATCGTCGTCGGTCACCCGGACATGCCCATGTTCGTACTGAGCCCGTATGAAATCGACGCGCTGATCACTTATCTGGAGAGCATCCAGGAGCCACACCCAGCCTGAGCCTTGATGCTAGTCACTGCGCGTCGGATCGTTTGTCGTTTCTGTCGAGAGATCCGGGTCCAAGGTGACGCCCGTGACCTGGCGCTCCAGCATCCGCACGATCGGCGGTGGCCAACTGCCCTGGTGCAGCGTGTGCAGGATGATAAGATTGTCCCTGTCCGCATGGGTGCGCCGCTCATTATGCAGGACATAATCCATCCAGCGGCCGAACCTGTATTTCTCGATCCAGACATCGGGATCACTCAAATCGCGGACCAATGCCCAATTGCGGGCCCCGTCACGTAAGCGCACCCGGCGGCTTTCATTCATGGCCGCCAGGAACCGCGGTACATCTTCTTCAAGTATGCGATAGTGCACTGCTATGTGGACCGGTCCCGCTCGGGGTTCGATCGGCAACTCGACATCTGGGACTTTCCAGCGACCGACCAGTTCCAGATTGAGGTCCTGTACTTCCGGCAGGCGAAGGAAGAAGCCCATGACAAGGCCTATGACCTGGACGCCCGCCATGATCAGGATTGCTTCTGCGATCCCGTGCTGTTCCGCGAGCCAGCCACTCATCCAGCTTCCGCCCGCCATCGTCCCGAACACGCACATCTGGTAGAGTGACAGCGCCCGGCCAACGACCCAACGGGGCGCGGACATCTGAACCGTGACATTCATCGTTGCCATGGTCAGCAGCCAGCCCCATCCAAACACGATGAGCCCGCCCACGGTCAGGGCGAGCCATGGACTGAGTGCAATGACAATAGCCCCTGCAATCATGGCGGTGACAGTCAAGCGGGTGGTGGCCTCGTTTGTCAGGCGTGCGCGCACTGGCCGGTTCGACAAGGCGCCGGCCACTGCGCCGATACCGAAGGAGCCTGACAGGATTCCGAAGGTCACTGCGCTACCGCCAACAAGATGACTGGCCACCAGAGGCAGCAGCGAGGGGACACTGGCGGCAGCAAACCCGAACAAGGCCGAACGGAACAAGACACGCCGGATGGGAGGGGACAGCACGACATATCGCACGCCGGCAGTCATCGCAGTTCCCAGGTCTTCGCGAAGGGATGGCCGGGTCGGCTTTTCGGGACGCCAGCTGAACAGGACCCAAATGATCCCAAGATAGCTGAAGGCGTTGACTGTAAATGCTGCGGCCGAGCCGAATGCTGCGACGATTGCGCCGCCAAGCGCTGGACCTGCGGTGCGGGCCATGTTGAAGCCCATGGAGTTCATTGCGACGGCGCCGGCAATTGTACCGCGGGGAACGATGTCGCCGACGGTTGCCTGCCATGACGGCGCGTTCATGGCCGTTCCGCAGCCGATCAGGAAGGTGAAGCCAAGCAATGCCCAGGGCGTCAGGTGTCCGAACCAGGCAAAGGCGCAGAGTGTAACGGACAAGACGAACATCCAGCTCTGGCAAACAAGCATGACAAGGCGGCGGGGATAATTGTCCGCGATCGCGCCGGAAAGCAGCGCCAGGATCATGATGGGCAGGGTGACCGATGCCTGCACGAGGGCGATCTGAGTCTTCGTGCCGCCCAGCTCGACCATCAGCCAGGCTGCGCCGACACTTTGGATCAGGCTGCCAAACTGCGAGGCCACATTTGCTACCCAGATCCGCCGATAGAGCGGGATGGAAAAGGGCGGCGGGGCGGAATTGTCTGGCATGATGTCCTGTAGTGAGTCTCAGCAGGCAATCGTGGAAGTGATTTCGGCGGGGTTCAAGGCTTCGTTTTCACGGCGTGCCAATCCAGGCAAGCCTCACGCCCCGTCCATTGCTGTGTAATACGCCTGCCAGCATTTCCGGCCGACATTGTTGTAATGGACCATTGTCTCCACCATCCGCAGGAATGCGTCCTGATTTCCGAGTTCAGGCGGTAGAAGGGGATCGAAATTGATGGTGCGGATCACGGCCTGGCCGATCAGCAGTGATTCCCGCGCGGCCTGGTCGCAGGGCAGGCTGGCCAGCCGTTCCAGACTTTTCATCATGGCATCATTGGCTTCCGCATAGGTACGAGCCAGTTCGTCTGTCGACCAGAGGGATTCCCAGTGACCGCCTTCCGGAAGGGCGCGATCACTGACGCGCAGCAGAGAGATGGCATCGTCCGCGCCGATGCCAATCAGGTCTGCGCGATGGTCTTCAAGCCCGCGTGCCAGATTGGCTGGCCGAACCCAAAAGCCGGCGTCTGTCTCTTTGTAGCCGGACAGTGCGAGCGACCGCTCGCGTGATCGCAGCTGTTTGCGGTCAGTACGTCCAAGGTGCCCGGTCAGTGCAACCAGCCAGTCGCCATTCCATGGAACGATCCGGCTTGCGACATCTTTCCAGCTTTGCACACGTCTGGTCAGCGCCTTGGATTTTGGTCCCGGCTTGTAGACGCCCCGGTCCGGGCTTTCCAGCAGGCCTTCTTTCAGAAGACGGGTCACGGCCACGCGCAAAGTTGCCGGCTCGATGTCGAAAAGTGCTGCAGCGCTGATAAGGCGGCTGATCGATTGCGGCGCCGTGAACGCGCTGCTCATCAATGACAGGACCAGCGCACGAGGCGACACGTCTTTCGGATCGAGAGGTTTAAAATAATACACAGATTGACTCATACTGCTAAAGTGCGTAATATTCGGTTAAAGAGTTCAATGGGAGAAAACTGCCGTGGCGAACCAGCTCAAACTATCTGATGTGCTGACAAAAGACGAGTTGCGCGAATTGCGCCAGAAGTCTGACTTGAGGGCGTTTGCCACACTGAGCTGGAACTGGACCCTGATCGCTGCGGCGTTTGCTGTGGCGATCATTTGGCCAAACCCACTGACCATCCTTGCGGGGATAATCATTCTGGGTGGACGCCAGTTGGGTCTTGGCATCATCAATCATGATTGTGCCCACCACGCATTCTTTAAGAGCCCGAAGGTGGACGAATTTGTTGGCCACTTTGTCGTTGGGGCGCCGATGAACATCTCGCTGCCGGCCTATCGGGCCTATCATCTCAAACATCACAAATATGCCGGCACGCCGGATGACCCGGATATCGTGTTTGTGAAGAATTACCCGGTCTCGAAGGACAGCCTTCGCCGCAAGTTCGTGCGTGATTTCACTGGACGTACCGGCATCCGCGACACGATGCGGAAAATCCGGAATTTCAAACTCTCGCGCAATTGGCCGTGGCTTTCATTCCATATCCTGCTGTTGGGGACGCTGACGCTGGCCGGAGCGCCGTGGGCATACCTGATGTGGTGGGTTGCGGAACTCTTTGTTTATCCGGCCATCGTGCGTCTGCGCCAGATTGGCGAACACGGCACTGCCAAGGACCGTACTCAACTGGATCCGCGTCTCAATACCGGTACCACGACGGCCCCGTTCTGGCAGAGGGTGCTGATCGCTCCGAATGATGTGAACTATCATTTGGAGCATCACATGTTCGCTTCGATCCCGCCTTACCGGTTGAAACGTTTGCACCAGTTGCTGGCGTCGCGCGGTTATTATGATGGCTTTGAATGTATCTCGAAGGACTATGTCGATGTCATCCGCCGTGCTGTGCGACCGGACGATAGACCGGCTATGGTACCTGCGGAATAGGTCGTCTTATTCGGCGCTGCTTTCCGGATCACGAACCTGTATCAAGCCGTTCGACACCATGGTCATGACGATGTCATTGTCCTGATTGTAGACTGTTTGCTCTGTTTTCGTCAGGCCCATGTCCGGGCGGCTTTTCATGCGGCGCTTGTCGATGAGTTTCGATTCCACGCGCAATGTGTCGCCCGGATAAACGGGTTTGCGCCAGCGCAGTTCGTCCACACCCGGTGAGCCGAGTGAGGCGGTTGGTTCCTGCGTGCTCCATCCTTCGACCATCATTCGCATGACCATTGCTGCAGTGTGCCAGCCGGATGCAGACAGGCGGCCGAAGTGGGTCTTCGCCGCTGCGTCGTCATCCAGGTGAAACGGCTGAGGGTCGTATTTTCCTGCAAAGTCGATGACTTCTTCTCGTGTGACCTCGTAGGTCAGTTCAGATTTTGTGAGCGTGCCAATCACCAGGTCTTCATAATACCGCATGAGCAGGTCCTTGATCCCAAAAGAAAGCCGCGCCTGATTGGCGCGGCTCGCGTTACGTCAGGCAAGGATGCCAAGCAGTGACTCCGGCCGCTCCCTGAACGGAAGCGTCCGGAGCCAGATAAGCTTAGCGCCCGCCCATGTGTGGCAGTTCCGTGGTGACCTGGACAGCTGAAGCTGTTGTCAGCGGGTTCTTGGCAGGAGCACGGTGGAACGCTGTCCACAGCATCAGGCTGGAGGTGCACAGCAGGTAGATGCCGAGCGCCTTTTTCAGCTTTGCGGAATCCAGGCTGTGGGCCAGTGCTGCGCCGATTGGTGCCGTGATCATGCTCATCGAGATGATTGCCAGCATTGCGACAACGTTCACATAGCCAACCGAACCGAAGGGCAGGCCGGTCTCGCCGAGGCCGCTGATAATCGAACCGATGGTTCCGGGTACGGCGATGATCGTCCCGAAGCCTGCCGCCGTTGCGATGGCCCGGTGCACCGGCTGGCCGGACAGGGTCATGATCAGAATGGCCGGTGTTCCGCCGCCGATACCCAGCAGAGTGCAGAACCCGCCGAGGAAACTGCCAAGCCCACCGCGGGCGACGCCCTTCGGCATCTGATCTGACACGGTCCGCTTGGACAGGATCGGAAACAGGAAGTGCCAGGCCATGATGAACACGCCGACCCCGAAGATGATCTTCAGAGACTTGCCGTCCAGGAAGCGGGCGACACTGAGGCCCAGCACGACACCCAGGACAACCCATGGCGCCCATTGTTTGAGGATATTGAAATCCACAGCCCCTCGTTTTGCGTGTGCCTGCACGGACCGAAGCGAGGTGAAAATGATCGTGGCCAGCGAGGTGCCGATGGCCACGTGCATGATTTTGTCCTCAGACATCGGTTGCCCCGTTGTCGACAGGATAGTGAAGACCGCTGCGAGAGCCGGCACGACGACAAAGCCGCCGCCGATTCCGAACAGTCCCGCCAGGAGGCCGGCGAAAGCACCGGCAACCAGCATGGAGAGAATTAGTGGTAGAGCATCAGCTAACATTGGTTTTACTCGATGATGTTTGTGAAGTCATTTTGCTGTCCGGCACGATCAGAAGCGGACCGTGAGGGTTGCCTGGAAGGTGCGTGGGTTCAGTGGACGGAAATAGGCGGAGCCGGCAAAAACAAAGGCTGTGGTCACTTCCTCGTCGAGCAGGTTGTCGACGTTGAACCGCAGGCTGACATTTTCCGGCACACCGAAATCGTTCGGGCCACCTAGGTCCAGGTAACCGCTCAGCACGGCGTAGCTGTCCATCTTGTAGCCCTCAGTATAATCGGCATAACGTTTGCCGGTGTATTTGCCGGAGATGTTGGCAACCATCCATTCAGTCGGTTCGTAAGTTACGCCGCCGGTGAACAGCCATTCCGGACTGTCGGCCAGGATAAAGCCGCTTTCATCTTCGGCGTGGTTGTATGTCAGATTGCCGTCCAGGTAGACCTTGTCGTCAAGGAATGCTGGCTGATAGACGCCCGAAAGTTCGAAGCCGTAAGCCTCGGTCTTGCCGGCGTTGATGTAGAAGGCTTCCGGCTGTTGGGTAGCCGGGTTGATGACGCTACCAGCCACAAGACGGTTGTCGAAGCTGGTGAAGAACACCGCAGCAGAGCCATAGAACTGCGCGCGGTTGGTACGGTAGCCGATTTCGAAGTTCTGGGACTCCTCACCTTTCGGTGCCGGCAGCGGTTCGGTCGATGCATCGGTGGACGCAATGGAGAAGATGTCGTCCGCGCCGCGCGGAAGCGCATAGTTCTGCGAGTAGGAAGCGAACAGCTGGTCGCTGTCGTTCATGTCGTAGACTGCGCCGACCATGGGCAGGAAGTTGTCGCTGTAATCCTCGCCGACCGTCTGCGGGCCGAACACTTCATAGTCGTTATAGTCGCGATAACCGCTCAGCTGGTAATCGACGCTGAGGCTCTTCACCCCGACTTCGAGGTTCAGCTTGTCTTCCATCAGGCTGATCGTGTCTTTCAGGAAAAGCTGGGTCGTCTTGCGGGTCGAGGTGTAGTTACGGCGATAGTAGGCGACTTCATCCCAGATCACGTCGCCGTCGGCCGAGCCGTTGGTCTTGTTGAGACGCTGCTGCGTGCGGTTGTAGTCTTCGTCTTCATACCAGGCGCCGAACTCAACCTTGTGATTGGCGACCTGCCATTCGAGACCGGCGACGGCGCCCTTGCGCGTGCCGCCAACACCGGAGAGGCCGTATTGCACGCCGCGCGGGTGCACGACGTCGAGGCCGGCAAGCACCTGGCGTTCATAGATGCCGAGCGAGTTGGAGTAGCTGTCCGGCGAGACACCGAAGCCGTCCTTTTCTTCCTGATAAGCCGTGGCCGTGAACATTAGGTTCGGTGTGATGTCAGTCTGGAAGTTCAGCGAGTAGAGGCTGTCGTCGCGGACGTTGATCCGGTCCTCATAATATCTGGTACAGGCCGAGCCGGTGAAGATCGGCGAGAAGTCATTCCCGTCGATGACACTGTCGCCATTATAGTCGTAGACGTTGGAAATCGGTTCGATACAGCCAGTTTCCGGAATGGCATCCAGGTAGGCGTAGTAATAATCGTTGTCGAACACAGACTCCGGGGCAGACGGTGAGTCGTAGTCGTGGAAGTCATTGTGGACGTAGCCGAACTTGATGAACGTATCTTCGTCGAACTCGTACTTGATCTTACCCTCGATGTGCTCGCGGTCGATCGTGCCGGGGCCGCGCCACAGGTCGCTGTCCGTCTTGGACCGGCTGACATAGGCCGACAGGCCGTTCCAGTTGCCTGTCTCCAGCTTGATGAAGCTACGCTCCAGATTGTCGTCGCCCATCGTGTAGGAGATCATGCCGCCGGGCGTGTCGGACGTGTCGACCGTATTATAAGAGACGATCGGGCCGAGCGAGGAATAGCTCGGCAGGGAGACGTCGCCGGCGCCCGGGGACGCGACAACGGAGCCGAGGTTTTCATTGTCCACATAGCGGAAGATCGGGCTGCCGCCGAAGGCATCGGAGCGGCCCATCGGCACGCCGTCCAGCACGAAGCCGATCTGCTGCAGGTTAAAGGCACGCACGGTGACCGAGTTGCCGAATTCGTAGAGGCCGAGCGCGCCGTCTGTCTGCACGTTGAAGCCAGGCAGGGATTCCAGCATTTTAAGGCCGGAGATGCCGCCCGGCGCGGAGAGGAGTTCGTCCCGGGTAACGGCGACGGTGTTGGTCGCTTCACCCTGGCCGATAGCGGTATCAGCGGTCGAGACCCGGCGGCCCTGGACGACCACCGCTTTCATCGTGGCCTGTTCTTCTGTCTCGGCTGTTTCCTGTGCATTCGCGACGGTCGTCATCGACGCGGCGATCAGCGAGGCAAGGCATATTCCGAATTTCAGGTGATTGGTCAGGCGACGCATCTCTTTACTCCAAGTGGCAGAATGAATGCGCGCAAAATGTCTGCGGGGAGGGGATGCGGGAACTGCGCACTATAAAGTGCACATGTTAAAAGCGGCCCCGTGCCTGCATTCGGGCGTAAATGAGCAGACCTGAATGTTTCTTGTGCAATGCATCACGACGCGGATCCGGACATTGCTGAGTCGATGGTTAGCGTTTGGGCAATCTGAGGTGGACACAGCACAATCAAAGGCTCCCGGGCGCGGGGAGTTGCTAGCGTGGACTGGTGGCCGGTCAGGTCTGTCGTCCGGGACAGACTGGAGCGGGTGAAGGGAGCCACCGGGAATTTTTATTACAATAAAATCAGTAAGTTAAAGCTTTGCAAACTCAAAAAAGTAGCCCGATTTGTTCCCAGTTTGTAGCCCACCACCACATGCAAAAGGGCGTAAATCGATCTTTGGATCACTCGCTCCCTCATATCCTATACCGAAGGGGGGTGTTGCCATGCTACCGTTCAATACCCGACCTCGGATATTTCTGAAATTATCCCGCAAGACGGCGCTGCTGGAGGTTCCTGCATAGCCACCATCCCGCCCCCCCCCGATGCGGTCTTTCGGCAGCCCGTCACCTCTACTGCTCGCCTGTTACAAATTCAGCAAGCGTATCTTGCTGATCATATCGGCTATCGACACTGTCTGGAGCTTTCGTCCAGCACTTGACCGGTGCATTTTTACGGTCATCTCAGCAATGCCGAGTTCATAGGCTATCTGCTTGTTTAGGAGCGCGCGGGCAACGCCACGCAGGACATCACGTTCGCGAGGCGTAAGGCTCTCTGCCAGCGCTCTTACCTGCGTCAGCTCCAAGTCGGCTGCCCGACGGGCGGTATCATGCTTAAGGGCATTCGCAACGGCGTCCAGCAGCTCCTGCTCTCGGAAGGGCTTGGGCAGAAAGTCCACAGCGCCGGCTTTCATAGCTCGAACGGACGTTGGTACGTCAGCATGTCCGGTGAGAAAGACAATCGGAATAGCAACCCCCATTTCCGCCAGCCGGGATTGAAGCTCGAGGCCGCTTCCACCTGGAAGGCGCAGGTCCAGTATCAGGCAGGCGGGTCGATCCGGGAAGCCGGCGCCCAATAGCTCTCCTGTCGAGCCGTAGGCGGCCGTCTCCATGTCGACTGAGCGGAACATGTCGGTAAGGCTGGCACGAATATGCGGATCGTCGTCCACAATCAGTATAATCGGCTCGTTGGTCGGGCCTGTCGATGGGTTCAGCTTATTCTCAGTAGTGGTCATTCTGGAGTTCCCTTAAAATCAGGGCCCTGACGGGAACACCGAAAGGCTGTCGCAACAATCGGCGCAAACTAGTGTTGCGGGACGCAAAGTTAGGGCGGTCGCTTGCTTCAGGCAATGCAAGGAGCATCACATTTATTTCAATGCCTCGACTCCAACCTTAGTTAAAGGCTTGTTTTTCAAAGGGACGCTGTTGAAGTGTCTGCGTTGGCACGTTGTATCCATTGTCCGAGCTGGCAGGCTGCTATCATGGAGAACGGTCGGCGTGTGCGTGCTCCGCGCGACAGAATCCCAAATATTTTTAGTGGAATTCGGGGTGTCGTAGAACCCGCCCTTTCGCGCCTAGAAATCCACGTTCAGCCCGACACCGAAGGATCGCGGCGGGGCCATGAAGCCGCTAATGGATCCTGCCTGCAGGGGCGTCGCGAGCGCCTGGTTCGCATAGGTCGTGTCGAAGGCGTTCTCGACCCAAGCTTCAATTTTTAATTGCGCCGATGGCAGCTCGATCCCCAACGAGGCGTCAACAACACTCACCGCGTCTTGGCGATACGTGCTCGCTGTGTCGATGAATTCCTTGCTCCGGTAGCGGTATTGCAAGTAGCCGGTCAAGGAGAGCGTCTCAAAGACCGGCCTTTCGAACCTGGCTGACATGTTTGCGCTGAATCTCGGTGCAAAGCGGAATCTGGCGCCGGCGAGAACCGGATCGATTTGGCCATCATCGGTATATTTGGCTTGAGGTAGCCACGTCACATCAGCAGTGAGGGAAAGCCAGTCGTTGAGCTGCAGTCGGTTCTGAGTTTCAACGCCAAGGCTGTGCGCACCACTGGCATTTATGATGGTCGTGCGTACGCCAACAAATTGCGCTATCTGCAATCCTGATATGTCGTTATAGAAGATGGCGGCGCTTGTCGATAATCGACCGCCCAGATATGTGGCCTTCACACCCCATTCGAAGGCGTCCACCGTCTCGGGCTGATAAAGCGGGCTCAATGGAAGAGCGCCGGGCGTCTCGTCAGGATTGTCGGACACCGCGCCCGCGCCGTTTGCATCGATGTTCACGCCGCCGGCCTTGTATCCACGATTATACGAAAAATAGAGCATAGTCGACGCCGAGGGTTGGTATTGGAGACTGAGCGTGCCAGTCATAGCACGGTCCCTGGTGTCCTCGTCGTAGTGGGGGCCCGGCTGAACGCCAAGAAAGCGGAATGGTTCCGTCGCGTCTGGCCTGAAGTACCGATAGGCAAAGCGTCCGCTCCGTTCGTCGACGGAATACCTCAATCCGGTGGACACCGACCATTTGTCTGTCAATGAGATGTTCCCATGGCCGAACAGTGCGAAAGAACGCGCCGCACCACCCATGTCCTCGTCAGAGATGAGGCCGGGAGATGCATCGACGCTGCCCGAGGGTAATCCGAGTCCGCCGAGCAGGACATCCCAGAACGCCTGGGCCTGACCGGCCCAAGGGAGCTGCCTGGTCATATCGAGTTTCTCGTTGGACCAATAGGCGCCAGCAAGTATGTTGGCCGATGTTCCGGGCACATCCGCCGCATAGCTGAGCTCCTGTGAGACAAAACGGCTCCGGAAGGTCTCATTGTACCGGAATATGTCGGCTCCCGAGAAGTCGGGGTCCATGTCGGTCTGGGCGACATCGAAATGCCTGTAGCCGGTAATTGACGTGAGGTCGCCTCCACCCATCCGCATCTTAATGTTCATGGCAATGCCGTAGTCGCGGATCGATTGCTGGCCATTCCCATTAAGGCTTTGCTCGCGCCTCGCGGGGTTACTTGACGGGATTGCTCCGGTACCTTGAAGAGTCAGCGCTTCGATAGCCGGCTGTAGGGGACCGGCGACGAGGAGACCCGTAGCATAGCAGCAATCGCCTTCGCTCTCGGTATAGTCGGCCACGACTCGCAACGTCACCGGTGAAAGGTAACGGGTCAGCAGTGTCTGACGTCAGCAACCATGGGACATTTGGCGCCTTCACTTGATAGGAGGGTTTCTGGCTCATCGTAGCCCATTAAAGGAGCGAAGATGAGACAGAAAACCGACGGCCGTGAGACGGCTGAACAACATGTAAAAAATATCCGCCGAGCGACCCGGAAGAAATATTCAACCGAGGAGAAGATCAGGATCGTGCTTTCGGGTCTGCGCGGCGAGTTTTCGATTGCGGAGCTATGCCGGCGAGAAGGCGTAGCGCAGAGCTTGTATTATTCCTGGTCGAAAGAGTTCCTGGAGGCCGGCAAACGGCAGCTGGCCGGCGACACGGAACGCCAGGCTTCCACCGGGGAAGTCAAAGGGCTGCGGCGTGAGGCGAGCGATTTGAAAGAGCTTGTCGCCGATCTCTCCCTTGAAAACCGCCTGCTTAAAAAAAGCATGATCGGGGATGGGGACGGCCACGAATGAAATATCCTGCATCGGAAAAACTGGAAATTATTCGCCTGGTTGAAGCATCGCATCTTCCCGTGAACAAAACGTTAGAAAAGATCGGCGTATCGCGCACGACATTCTATCGCTGGTGCGACCTTTATGCGCGCTTTGGCGAAACCGGCCTTGATGACCGGCGTTCGGGACCGGGGCGCGTGTGGAACCGCATCCCGGATGACGTTCGCCGTGATCTCATCGAGATGGCGCTGGAGCGGCCGGAACTCAGTCCCCGCGAGATCGCTGTAACGTTCACGGATGAGCGAGCCTACTTTGTCTCGGAGGCCAGTGTTTACAGGCTTTTGAAGGCGCATGATTTGATCACCAGCCCCGCCTTTGCGGTGATAAAAGCGGCGGATGAGTTCGAGGACAAGACCACTGCGCCGAACCAGCTATGGCAGACCGACTTCACCTATCTAAAGGTGATCGGCTGGGGCTGGTTCTATTTGTCGACGATCCTTGACGATTACTCGCGCTATATCATCGCCTGGAAGCTCTGCACCACGATGAAAGCGAGCGATGTAACCGACACGCTGCAGCTGGCGCTTGATGCGTCGGGGATCGAGGAGGCGACGGTCGCGCATCGGCCGCGTCTGCTCTCGGACAATGGCTCGTCCTACATCGCCAGCGACCTCGCCGAATGGCTCGAAGACAAGAAGATGGGACATGTGCGCGGCGCGCCAAACCATCCGCAAACGCAAGGCAAGATCGAGCGCTGGCATCAGACGCTAAAAAACCGCATCTTGCTCGAGAATTACTTCCTTCAAGGCGATCTTGAAGCCGCTATTGATGAGTTTGTCGGTCATTACAATCACCGGCGTTATCATGAGAGCCTGAAAAACCTCACGCCCGCCGATGTCTATTCCGGGCGTGGGCAGACAATATTGTTGGAACGGGAGAAAATAAAAAGGAGGACATTCGAAAAACGGCGCTTGCAGCACGCCAAAGCTGCTGCTTAAATCAATCCACACGATGGGCCAGACTCTCCGTTAGGAAAACCGCTCAACTGTTCCAAGATTTTTGACGACGGACACATTTGTGACCTCGTCGACCGTCTCTGCAATACCGATGGAGGCGCCAATGTATACGCGGGCGCCATCGACTTCGAACGGCTTGGATGCAGCCTCGAGAATGCGTTGGCAGACGGCATCGACGTCCGACGGATCGCCCCTGTCGATGAGGAGAACGGCGAACTCGTCGCCACCGAGGCGCGATACGGTGTCCGTCGCCCGGACAATTGAGGCAATCCGCGACGCGAAGGACTGAATCAGCAAATCGCCGGACTGATGCCCATGAGTGTCGTTCACTTCCTTGAACCGATCGAGATCGACATAGAGCAAGGTGCAGCGTTCGCCTGTCCGGCTTCTGCGCAGCAATGCGTGATCGATGCGCTCGCTCAGGAGGGCGCGGTTCGGCAAGTCGGTCAGCGGGTCATGGAAGGCAAGATGATAATTGTGGGCTTCCGCCTCCCGGTAGGCCGTTACATCAGAGATGATGGCCACAAGAAAATCATGCGTGTTGAGTCGAACCCTTCGCTTGCGCGTTATCACCGTACGTGAGCGCCCGGCCGCGTCGGTCACCTGTTCTTCGTTCTCCGAGATTGCGCCGGACTCAAAGACCTTGTCGTCAGCGGCATGAAAGACTTCGACTTCTTCGGTCGGAAACAGATCGTAGTCGGAGAAACGGAGCATCACCTCCCGGGAGTGTCCGAAGAATTCACACGCTGCATCATTGAGCAGAACGATCCGGTGCGCCCGGTTTTTCACGAAGACCGGAAGCGGCATGACATTGATGATCGCCTGAAGATCGGAAATGCTGGGAATGGAGCCGGGAAATTTCATGGAGCGCCCGATCTGAGGCGGTGTGCCTCGCAGAAAGTTGGTCCCTCCCAGACGCAACTATAATCCGCAGGCAGTTACTCGAATCTTACCAATTAGCGGCCGAATCGGCGATCGCCGAAACCCAATGTTGGCAATTTCGCCCGCATTCTAGTCGGTGAAAATAGTCAGTCGATACATGTGTCGCTAGACCCAGGGCGGCTCCCCAAATGGCGGAGCAGAGAAGGGAGCAGTAAGTTGCGTCCAGTCGCGGATGTTTGCAGTCTTCGGACATCACAATCGAACGCGAGCAAAAGACAGAGTATATTAGTGTACAAATGAATATTTTACGATGAAGTTGAGAGCTTAGACGTGGCGGAATGGACGCCAATACGGCTCCACTGGCTCTGTGACCCCACGAAACTACGCTTGTCACGCGTGGCGAGCAGTCAATCCAATCTGGACGGGAAGTTTAGGACCACGCGCTGTGAGACTTTGCGCATATTTGAGCCTTCATGAACTTGTTTGTGCCGAGTTGCCAAAGTGGCGATCTGTCATGTGCCATGCCATCGGCAATCTTGCAGGGGGAGATGAATACCTGGTCCGCTTTCTGGAGACTCTGGTTGATCGGATCCGGGTCCGGTCCGCGCCATATTTCCGCTGCGAGATATCACACGAGTTGATGGAGCATATGGACCAGCTGTACAAGCCTCATGCGATCAGCGAGAATCGCAAGTGGCCCGTGATGATGCACTTGCAGGATTACGTGTCGTTCAGGCACGAGGCGAATCTTTTTTTGAATATTGATCCCTGCATCTGTGGGACTATGCTCGAGGCGACGTTCACTGATCAATGACCAATAGGCGGCAGGAGATGCCGGTTCGGAAGCGGCGGCCGAAATTGTATTGCCCGCAGGTCCAGCGGTACGGCCCATAGATGGGTGTTCACACCATGATCAGGATATTACCCCGCTCACAAGTTCAGGCCCCAGGGCATCCTTGAGCGGATCTAGCCAGCGCTCGTAGGCGCGCCAGCGATCGAGCCCGTCTCTGTAAAGCGGCCGCCTCACCTGTTCGGCGCTCGGCGTGTGAACCGCTCGCCGACTCTCATGAAACTGCAAGCATTGTTCATCAAAGGGCAAGCCGAGATAGTGAAGCAGCTTCTCGATTTCTGCTTTTGGATTTTCCACAACATCCTCGTATTGAATGTGATGAATGCGACCGGGCATCAGCCGGTCAAAGTGGCTCATGGTTCGTGCGTAATCGCGGTAGTAGGCTCCGATACTATCGAGACCGGACGGGAAGCTCGTATTCCGGTTGAAGTACATTGCGAAATTCGAAAAGCAGCAAGCCATCGGGTGGCGGCGCACGTCAATGATCCTGGCGTTTGGAAGTATACAGTGGATCAGACCGGCGAATCGCCAGTTCGAGGGCGTCTTGTCGGTGAAGCAGGAGCGCGATGCTTTACGTCGCGCGCGAACGGATGACAGATAGGCCGCGCCCATTTGTCGATGGGCGTCGCCGCTTAACGCGCCAAAGGCCGTCGGCCAGCTTTCGCGGGACTGCGGGATGATTTTGTCGATCGTTCGCTCCAATGCGAACAATTCGCCCGCCCCCTCAATGGCGGGGTGGCTCGCCAGAATCTGCTCGATGAGCGTCGACCCCGAACGCGGCAGGCCGACGATGAAGATCGGACTGCAATCCGAGTGGCCTCCACCTGCTTTGTCGTTCAGGAACTCCCGCGTAAATGAGGACCTGATCTCGCGTGTCGATTTTTCAGCCTGGGCAGAATCAAAGGGGCTGATACTTCCGCGTATTTCGTTCGCGTACCGATAATGCTTGAACGAATCCTCAAATTGCTCCTGGTCGCCCAGAGCCTTGCCGAGGGCATAGTGAAGGTGTGCACGATTGAGATCGTCTGCGCGATGCATTAATGCCTGCTCGATCGCCTTTACATCGTTCGCCTCCAGCGGCACGCCCCGATGATTGGCGAGCGCCCACCAGGCAAGGCCGCTTTTGGGGTCGAGTTGCAACGCCTTGCGATAGGCCGTGACAGCTTCCGCACCCCGTCCAGCGGCCTTTAGAGCGTGGCCGTAGTTCAGGACGAAATTGGCGGTGCGGGGCGCCAGTCGCAACAGGTCCTCATGCGCCTGCAGCGCGTCATTCATGTCGCCGGCCTGGGTCAGAAGTTCCGCCTTGAAGGAACGAGCCAACCTGTTATCAGGCGATCTGGTCAGCGCCTCATCAAGAACCGCCAGAGCCTCAGCTGGCCTGTCCAGATCCTGAAGGAGTGCAGCGAGGTTCAGAAATAGCGGAACGAAGCCCGGCGCTTCCTCAAGCGCTTTGCGCAAGAGTCGTTCGGCGTCCTCGCCGTGGCCGCAGACCGCGGCAATTTCGGCGAGCATACGAAGGGCCTGCGGATCGTCCGGATCCCTGTCGAGGTAGTCCCTGATCAGCTGCTCGGCGTGTTCGATCCGTGCTTCACGCATGGCCTGGGCGGCCTTCCGCAATTGGGGAGAGCCGGCGGCGGCCTGGATAGCATCTGTCTCGGCGGTGCTTGCCTCTTCGGGCCGGTCGAGGCGCCTCAGTGCTTGCGCCAGGAGGCGATGGGCGCGCGCCTCTGCCGGGTCCGTAGCGACAAGGCTGGCGGTGAGCCGCGCCGCTGCATCTGGATCGCTTCCCAGAAGCTTGCGCGCTTCGGCTAAAACGTCCCGCCCTGGAGGCGCCATCCTTCGATCCGGTGTGTCCACGCGTCAGTCCGCCAATCTTCGCCTTTCATCATGCAGGGATTCCGAGCCAAGTGAACGTGGGCGTTCAGAAGGCGGCCCGGACTCCGATTCTGGCGGTCACCCGGCGGCTGTCTCCGAATTCGTTAAGCGACGTTTCCGCGACGGTTTCGCCGTAGAAGGAAACGCGGTTGTTCCAGCTATAGTCTCCGCCGAGCCCGACGCTGCCCCAGAGGCGGTCTTCGCCGGATTCGAACTGCGCCCCGCTCACGCTGACGCTCAGTTCGTCCAGGAATTCATAATGGAGATTGGCGATGGCGTAGCCGCGAATCTCGTTTTCGCGCCCTTGGCTGCCGGTCCAGGCGCTCCGGTGATCGAGTTCGACGCCGAACCGGCCGCGGAAGCTTTCACCCTGATCGCGGCGCACCCTTGCACTGAACGGATCATCGAAGGAGTCGAATCCGACATTCGAATAGGCGTACTGCATCTGCGGCGTGATCGAGAAACCGCGGCCGATATCGGCGCTGCGCCCGAATTCGACGCTGGTCGCCCATCCGAACGCGTCATTGTCGAGCGTCCAGCCCGCTGTGTGAGATTGCAGATCGGTGTCATACCAGTTGGCCCGTCCCTGGAGGTCCACATAAACGCCGTTCTGGCGGCGCCAGGTGAGGGTTGCGCCAAGACCGTAAGCGCGCGTTTCGACATCCCCAGCGCCGTAGACGGAGGAGACGTCGGAATGAGATTGTGCGTAGTTGGCGACGATCCCGCCAATGACCGACTCGTCGCGACTGTCGAGCAGGGAAGCGTCGATGCCGGCTTCGAGGCGCCAGATATCCGAATCGTACTTTGTGCGCGTGACGCTTCCATCCGGACGTGCGCGGTGCAGCGCGCCTTCAACGCGGCCCCAGACGCCGTTGCGCCAGGCCCGGCCGCCGACCCGTTCGCGCAGGGTTGGAACCTCGTTCAGCGCGGCGAGCGTCTGAGGGTAGGCCTCGTACAGCGGGACGCCGGGTTGATAGAGCGGCGCCGCCGGAGCGTCCGGTTGATCCTCAAGCAGATAGGCGGAACGCAAATACCAGTCGCCGTCATTCGGATCGGCGATGCCGTTTTTATAGAGACGGTAAGCGTAGGCGCCGGCGACCACGGCCTGATCGCCTTCGAAGACATAATCGCCGTTGAGGGTGAACGCTCCATTCGACGCGCCGCCTACGTCGATAATCTTGATCCCGTCATTCGTCTGGGCGCCTGAACCACCCAGGTTGACCACGGAAATAAGCGTTGAACCGGACGTATCGCCGGTGACGTTGAGTCGGTCCGCCGGCGAGGCGTCACCCCCCAGCTCGGCTTCAATTTCGAGCACGCCGCCATCGCCGGCATAGCTGGCGACGGAGAACTGGCCGACGCCCCCGAATCCCGGCGCGAAGGTTGCGCCGGCGCGGTTGACGACATCGCCAGCGGAACCAATCCCCTCGAGACGGCCTCCGTCCAGAATTTCGACAGCCCCTCCAAACGCGCTGTTGATTGCGAGAAGACCCGCCGCAACGCTGGCGCCGCCGTCATAGGCTGAATTATTTCCGGTGAGAACCAGCGCGCCGTCGCCCGCCTTCGTGAGAGCGCCGGCGCCGGAAAGCGCGCCGTTCAGGGTGAAGGTCGTCCCGCCTTCGACGATCACCGCACCGTCGTCGGCAAATATGGCGTTGCGATCGCTCGTGACATCGGCGGTCGTGCGCAAGGCGCCGCCTGCGAAGGTCAACGCGCCGCTTGCTGCGCCGAGATTGCCGTCATCCGAAATCTGCAAGAAACCGGCATTGATCGCCGTCCCGCCCGTATAGGCATTGGCGCCGGCGAGGACGAGCGTGCCCAGGTCGGTTTTGACCAGTTGCGTCGAGCCGGTGAGCTCGGCGGCGATGGTCGCCGTCATGCTCTCGCCGGCTGACGTTCCGTCGCCGACCCGCAAGGTCGACTGAGGACCGGTCAGAAGAATGGGATCGCCTTCAATGCGGTAGCCGTCCGTTGCGAACTGCATGCCCGAGGCGACCACGTCGCCGAGACTGGCGTCGACAGCAACGGTCCCGGACGCGCCCGAGAAGATGGCGAAAGTGCCGTCGGCATAGGGCGCGTTGAACACCCCATCCTCGCCGGTCCAGTTGTCGTTGCCGGATGCGCTCTGCCAGATCCCGTCCCCGCCATCGACGACGCCGTTGAATTTCGGACCGGCGTCGCCGTCCCAGAAGCTGAGCGTGAGTCCGCCCGCATTGATGAGATTGACCTGGTTGGCGACTGCGGTCTGTATGAAGACGGAGCTGCCCGCCGGCATGGAGCCGATCTCAAGCCCATTGTCGGTGAGCGCGCCTGCATAATTGAAGACCCGGTAGACGCCTACATCGAAGGCGCCGCCCGCGGATTCGGATACGTTGATCGTCCCATCGAGCGTGAGATCGCCGCCGACCTCGATAAGATCGTTGAGCGCGCCGCCGACGACGCCGGCTTCGCCGAACTCCATATTCAGCGACGAGGCGGAATCGAGCGTCAGGCCGCCATTGATCGTCAGCGTGCCGGCGCCGTTGGATCCGGGCGCGATCGCGCCTCCGGCGACGACGACATCACCGCCGATGATTCCGACGCCCCCCAGGGTTGCGGCGTTCACCGTGGTCAGCCCCGTTGCGCCGGAATTGTCGCCATTGACCAGCAGCGTCCCGACATCGACGATTGTCTCGCCCGTGTAGGCGTTGGCGCCTTCGAGGATCAGGGTTCCGAGATCGGACTTGATCAGATCGCTGTCGCCGACAAGTGAAGAAGCGACAGTCGCCGTCATATCCTGGCCGGCGGCTGTGCCGTCGCCAACGCGGAAGATCGCCTGCGGTCCGGTCAGCGTTACCGCATCACCGGTGATGAGATAGCCGTCGCTGGCGAACTGCATGCCCGATGCGTTGACGGCGCCGAGAGCGTCATCGACCGTCACCGTGCCGGCTGCGGCGGAGAATATTGCGAACGCGCCGTCCTGGTACGCAGCATTGAGCGCGCCGGTGAGGTCGGCCCAGTTGTCGTCGCCGCTCGCCTGCCAGACGCCGTCGCCGCCATTGACGGCGTTGTCGAGCTTCGGACCGACGGCGCCGTCCCAGAAATTGAGGTCGAGGCCGGCCGTGTTGACAAGATTGACCTGGTTCGCCACGGCCGTCTGGACGAAGACGTCGCTTCCCGGCGGCATCGCGCCGAGGTCGAGCGTGTTGTCAGTCAGCGCGCCGCCATAGCTGATGACGCGATAGAGGCCGACATCGAAACTGCCGCCCGGCGAGACCGTGACGTCAATGACGCCGTCGAGCGTCAGATCGCCGCCGACTTCGACCAGGTCGTTGAGCGGACCGCCGACCACATCGGACTGACCGAATTCATAATCGAGCAGTGACGCGTTGTTCAGCGACACCGCGCCATTGATGGTCAGCGTACCCACGCCATTACTGCCCGGCGTCAGCACGCCGTTGTCGGCGATGGTCGCATCGCCGCCGATGACGCCGGCGCCGCCAAGCGCCGCGCCGGATGCGACGCTGGTCAGGCCCGTCGCCGCCGACTGATCGCCATCGACGATGAGCGCGCCGGCGTCGACATCCGTTACGCCTGAATAGCTGTTGTCAGCGGTCAGAATGGTGGTTCCTGCGCCGATCTGGTTCAGCGCTCCCACTCCTGAAATGAGACCGTCGAAGGTTGAAAGATCGGAGCGGTTGAAGGCGATGAGGCCGTCATTGACCACGTCGCCGAGGATCGATCCGCTCGCGCCGCCGTCGCCAAGCTGAAGCGCGCCCACCGAGATCGTCGTGCCGCCGGTATAGGCGTTGCCCGCCGTGAGAATCGTCGTCCCGGCGCCGATCTGGCTGAGCGCGCCGGTTCCGGAAATTGCGCCGTCGAAGGTCAGGATGTCGGAACGGTTGAAGGCGATGAGGCCGTCATTGACCACGTCGCCGAGGATCGATCCGCTCGTCCCGCCATCGCCCAGTTGCAACGCGCCCGCCGAGATCGTCGCGCCGCCGGCAAAGGTATTGTCCGTGGCGAGTACGAGCGAGCCCGCGCCCTCTTTCTCGAGTGCTCCGGCGCCGGAGACCAGGCCATTGAGGGTCAGCGTCGTTCCCGCATCGGCAATGATGGCGCCGTCGCCGTCCAGCGCCACGGCGCGACCGCTTGCGAAGGTCGCCGTCGTCTGCAGCGCGCCGCCGTCGAAGGCGATGCCGCCCGCAGCGTCGCCGAGATTGGCGTCGCCGGACACTGACAGCACGCCCGCTTCGATCCGCGTCCCGCCCGTATAGGTGTTGGCGCCGCCGAGCACCAGGGTCCCGAGATCGGTCTTCACGACTTCCGTCGCGCCGGTAAGCTGAGACGCGATGGTGGCGGTCATGCCGAGACCGGCCGCCGTGCCGTCGCCCACTCGCAGAATGGATTGCGGGCCGGCGAGTCCGACCGGGTCGCCGGTGACGAGATATCCATCGCTTGCGAACTGCATGCCCGAAGCGGTCACGGCGCCCAGGCTTTCGTCGACAGTGACGGTTCCGGCGGTCGCTGTGAAGATTGCGAAGGCGTCGTCAATCCAGGGCAGGTTCACAAAGCCGTCGACGTCGGCCCAGTTGTCGTTCCCGGCGCCGTTTTGCCAGAGGCCGTCGCCGCCATTCACCGTTCCGTCGAATTTGGGCCCCGCGCCGCCGTCCCATACATTGACGTCGAGGCCGGCCGTGTTGACGAGGTTCACCTGGTTGGCGATCGAAGTCTGCACGAAGACATCGCTGCCCGGCGGCATGGTTCCGATATCGAGCGTATTGTCGGTCAGCGTCCCGGCGTAGTTGATGATGCGATAGAGTCCGGCGTCGAAACTTCCGCCTGCAGTGACGGTGACGTCGATGACGCCGTCAAGCGTCAGGTCGCCGCCCACTTCAATCAGGTCGTTCAGCGGACCGCCAACCGTATTGGCCTCACCGAACTCGAAATCGAGAATGGAAGCACTGTCGAGGAGGAGATTGCCATTGATGGTCAGGACACCGGGGCTGTTGCCGGGCGCCAGAACGCCGCCATTCGCCACCGTGACATCGCCGCCGACCACCCCCGAACCGCCGAGCGTCGCGCCGGCCGCAACGCTGGTCAGGCCGGTCGCCGACGATTGATCGCCGTTGATCCGCAGCGTTCCGGCGAGGACATCTGTCGATCCTGAATAGGTATTGTCTCCTGTCAGAACCGTTACGCCGGCGCCGGCTTGCTGCAGGTCGCCCGACCCTTGAATCAGTCCGCCATAGGTGAGCGTGTCGGAGCGGTTAAAGCCGAGAAGGCCGAAATTGTTGACTGTCCCGCTTGCGATCGATCCGGTGGTTCCGCCATTGCCGAGCACCAGCGTGCCGCCGTTGATATTGGTGGAGCCGGTATAGGCGTTGTCGCCGGTGAGGATCCATTTGCCCGCGTCGTTCTTCGCCAGAGCCGTGATGTTGGACGCGTTCTGGTCGCCAATGCTGGCGCCCATAATGTTGTCGTCGGCGTTGACGCCGCCAAGGGAGATGACGCGCAATCCGTTACCGGAATAGGCAATTGCATTGGCATTGTTGAATTCGACCGCACCCGTCCCGGAAGACTGGATGGCCGTCGTGCCCGCGGCGAGCGTAAACCCGCGATTGGTCGTATCGCCGGTTCCCGTATAGCGGAGCGTTCCGCCATTGCCGATGACCAGGTTGGCGGATGCGCCCGATGACATGCCGATGCTGCTGGCCAGCCCGCCATCTGCGAGCTTGTCGACGCCAAGCACGCCGCCCGTGATGGTGGTGACGCCGGTATAGGTGCTGTCCGGATTGGTCAGGATCCATGTCCCCGTGCCCGTCTTGCTGAGCGAGGTTTCGCCGACACCGTTATTTGCAACCAGCGCCGCCAGTCTGTTGTCGCCTGTATTGGTTCCGCCGAGCGTCAGGCGCTGGTTGGTATCCGGGCTTGAGAAGGAAATCGCGGCGGCGTTTGTGAACTCGATCGTCCCTGTGCCTGATGCTTCGAGCGCGCTTGTATTCGACGCCCCAAGCGTGAATTGCCGGTCCGTAAGGCTGCCAGCGCCGATATAGCGCAGCGTTCCGCCATCGAGCACCAGATTGGCTGCATCGCCGGTCGATGCGCCAATCGCACTGTTGACGCCGCCGTCCTCAATGCAGCTCACGGCAAGGACGCCGCCATTGATGACCGTGCTTCCGCTGTAACTGCTATCGCATCCTGTCAGGGTCTGCAGATGGCTTGCGGCGCCGTTCTTGATCAGGCCACCGGCGCCGCTGATCGCGCCGGCATAGTTCGCGCTGTTATTTCCGGCCGATATTGTCAGTGTGGCGCCGTTGAGGACGATATCGCCGCCCAGGGCGCCGCCGCCACTGATGTAACTGAAGACGTTGTCAAAACCATCGAGATCCAGCGTGGCGCCCGCCACGTTGTACATCTGCAGGGATGCCTGGCCGAAGGCGTTGCTCGACCCGGCGCGCAGCGTGCCCGCCTGAACAAAAGTGTGTCCGCTGAATGTATTGGCGCCGGCAAGCAGCAGCTCGCCGCTGCCTTCCTTGCGCAGATTCCCGCCGCCGACAATATCGCCGCTGATCTCGAGAGTCGTCGCGCCATTGCTGACGTCAATATAGTTGTTTCCGCTTTGCACCGTCAGGCTTCGGTCGGTCGACACGCTTGCGCCGGTGTAGGTCAGCCGTCCTCCGACAAGCGTCAGATTGGCGGCGTCGCTGGTAGAGGCGCCAATGGCGCTCGCAACGCCGCCGTCGGCGAGGCAGTCGACGCTGAGCGTGCTGGCATTGATGGTTGTCGCGCCGGTATAGTCATTATTGCAGCCCAGAATGGTTTGTATGCCGAGTCCATTCCGCAGGAGACCGCCATCGCCGCTTATGGTTCCGGAGAAGGAGCCTGTCGCGCCGCGAATGTTCAGGACGCCGTCACCCAATGTGATCAGGCCATCGCCATTCAGCGGACCGATCGTGTTGTCGAACCCGTCCAAATCCAGTTCTCCGCCGGCATTGACCGTCATCGGAACGGCGCCGGATCCGATAACGGGGCCAAACGCCTGGGTCGATCCCGCCCGCAATATGCCGCCATTGACGAAGGTTGCGCCCGTATAGGTATTGATGCCTGAGAGCACGAGCGTGCCGTCGCCGTCCTTCGTGATGCTTCCGACGCCTTCGGCGACGCCGCTCATGGTGAGAACGGTCCCGGCGTCGGTTACATCGAAGCCGCCGCCGCCGGATTCGACGGTGAAATTGCGGTCGCTTGAGGCGGTGGCGCCGGTATATTGCAGCATGCCGCCGCCGGACATTACAAGATTGGCCGCGTCGTTGCTGGACGCGCCGATGCCGCTCGCGACGCCGCCATCGGCGATGGTATCGATTGAAAGCAGGCCGTTAGTGATGGTGGTTGCGCCGACATAGTCATTGCCGCCATTGGCGAGGGTCAAGGTCCCGGCGCCGGCTTTCGTGAGGCCTGCATCGTCCGGGCTTGTCACAAGACCGGTGAAGGTAAGATTCGACGGGCCAGTCACATGAATGGTTGGCGCAGCGGCGCCGCCATTGACGAGGGTAAAGCCGCGGTCGGATGTGGCGGTCGCGCCATTATATTGCAGCGTTCCGCTTTCCAGCACGAGATTGGAAGAAGCCGCCGAGGAGGCGCCTATATTGCTGGCGACCCCGCCGTTCCCGATATCGGTGACCGTCAGGGTTCCGCCGCTGAGCGTCGTGACGCCCGTATAGGTATTCGCGCCTGAAAGCGTGACCTGACCGGCGCCGCCTTTGGTGAACCCCGTGGCCCCGCCATTGTCGACGATATTGGAAGCGACAGTGAAGTTGCCGTCGCTGTTCTGAAGCACGCCCAGCGTGCCGCCGCCAGCGCTGCCGGTCAGTGAGCCGCCTGTGATGAGCTGATTGTTAGCGCCGACAGACGGGGCGACGATGATTGCGCCGTCGACACCCAAGGTTTCGCCGGCGCCAATGCTGACGGTGGTGGCGGTAGCTTCCGCATAGCGCAGGCCCGCAAGTTGCACGCTGCCGGTCACCGTTCCCGAGAAGCCGTCGGTATCGCCATCGTCGTCGGAGATGAATTCGCCGTTCGCCCAGGTCGCGGCTTCATCCTTGTCGGCATAGTCGGTGTCGTCAAAGGCGATGATGCCGCCGCTGACCACTTTCGCGTAGTCTGAGCCGTTGACCGTCGCCCAGCCGCCTAACGCGCCATCGGCGTTCGTGGTGGCGAAGGCGCCATTGTCGGGCAGACCGAAGTCGATCAATCCGCCGGTGCGCGTGATCGCGCCGAAATCGACGCTGACGCTGCCGCCGGCGCCTGACGCCGCATTGATCCGGTTATTGCCGGCGCTGATATCCAGGCCGTTGAAGGTCTGGGTATTGGCTTCGCCATCGGCGCCGATAAGATTGAGCGCGCCGCCCACCATGTTGAGCGTGGACGCCGAGGAAATGATATCGCTGCCGGGGGCGCCCACTGCGGAAAAATCGAGATTGAGCGATCCGCCGCCAATCGTCGTGTCGCCGGAGTAGGTGTTTGCGCCCGAAAGCGTCAACGCTCCGGCCCCCGATTTTACGAGCCCTCCGGTCCCCGTAATCACGCCCGCAAAGCTGTTTGCATTGGCATTGCTGACAGTGAGCGTGCCGGAACCAAGCGCGACAGCGCCGCCCGAGCCGTTCAGTGACGGCGCATCGAGGTCGAACCCGTTCAGATCGAGCACGCCGGCATTCACGGTTACACCGGTGACTGTGCCAAATGCAGAGGCATTGCCTGCACGCAGTGTCCCGCCATCGATGGTGATTTCGCCGGTGCGAGTGTTCGCGCCGGTCAATTCCCAGATGCTTGACCCGCTGCTGCTGAGATCGCCATCGCCGGATATGATGCCCGAGAAGGTATTCGTCCCGGCAAAGGAGCCGCCGAATGTGAGATCGTCTGCGGGACCCGTCGCCAGGAACTCCAGATCCCCGCTCAGGGTCAAGCCGCCGGAGCCGTCATTGAGAAGGGCGGTGTCGCCATCGCTCGACCAGCTGCGGTCGCTGCTGTCGCCGGTCCCCGTATAACGCAGCACGCCCAGATTATTGAGCACGATCAGGGGACCTGTTCCGAGCGAACTTGAAAGTCCCGTGTCAGCGAGTACGTTCGCACTGACGACGCCTCCGGCGATCGCGGTCGTGCCGGAATAGGTATTGGCGCCGCCAAGAATGATATCGCCGCCGCTGGCGTTGAAAGAGACACTCGGCACATTCCCGCTGATCACGCCAAGAAGCTCAAATCCCGAGGACACCGCCTCAAAACTTGTGCTTTGCGAGGTGGCGATGTCGCCTGTCAGCTGAAGCATTCCGGTTCCCTGATTCAGGAAACGCCGTTGCGTATTGCCGGAGAACTCCCAGTTGCGGTTCGATGTGTCGCCGTCGCCGGTATAGATGATTCGGTCGGTGTACTGAGTGCCGCCGGAGAAGATGATCGTGCCGTCTTCGACCGTTGTGGGCGCGCCGAGCGAACTGGCTTCGCCAAGATTGCGGACGGACGAGAAATAGACCGCGCCGGAGCCCTGGCTGACCCCGCTGAGCCGCGTCGATCCGGTGTAAGTGTTGGCGTCATTGGTGAGGCGCACGCCGCTCGCCACATTGAGGCCGCCGCCGCCGGTGAAGAGCGCCGAGCCGGCGCCCACGCCGGCGAGCGACAAGGTTGCGCCGTTTGCGATATCGACGGTCCGGTTCGAGGAATCGCCTGAATCAATGCGCAGTCCCGCATTGCCTGTCACGTCGATGATATTGCTCAGCGCTCCGAGACCAGCGTCGTCATCAACGCGCAGCCAGCCCGCGTTCAGCGTGATTCCGCCGCTAAACGTGTTGTCGCCGGTCAGGAAAATTGTGCCCGTCCCGGATTTGGCGAGGCCGGAAGTCCCCGCGAGGATCGATTCGATTGTTGAGGTTCCGGCGACAGTGATCGTCGGGGTCGCGCCCGCCAGGGTGAGCGTGTCGCCCGTGAGAGTGTAGCCGTTCACATTGAAGGTCAGATTATGGACGGTAATCGGGGACGCCAGCGTGACCGTGCCGGCTGTTCCCTGGAAGATCGCATCGTCAAGCGCCGAATTGTTCCACGTCCAGTAAGGTCCGAGCACGTCGTTGCTGGATTCGCTCCAGAACAGGCTGCCGGTATTCCAGGCGCCGTCGCCGCCGGCCCCGACATTGGAGCCATTGGCGTCCCAATATCGCTCTTCGGCCTGAGCCGCGGCAGGGATGACCAGCAAGGCGAGTGCGGTCAGGGAAGCGCCCCGGAGCAATTTGGAAGTCAGATTTTGAGACGGGCGGACGGCAGAAGTGTCGGAAGCTTTGGGCATGGGAGATCGGTGTACTATCGTGGGAAGGAAGGATGGAAGGATGCGTCAGGGCCGGGAACCGGCCTTGGCTTTTCTTGCAATTGGGACAGTTCTGAATCGCATTTCGGTTCGCGTCAGCGGTTGCGTCCGCGCAATCGAATATCGAAGATGAGAAAAGGCGCACCCCTCATTTGAGGATGCCTGAGACGCCGCCTTGTCGATGTTCACAAATGACGATCGCGCCAGATTACTGGCGGGATGGCCGCCTCGCATGGCGGCGGTATCCGGCTTCGTCATGTTCATATAGTCCCCGAACATGCGCGCTATTCCGCTTTAATTTTCTTCGCCCGGCTGTGCGAACGATGGTTTGACTTACCGTGGCGTTCTCCGGGTTGATCCGGATCATGCACCGAATAATTCTGGGTGCTGCCGAAAACCGTCAGCGCGGCCGAATAGAAAAAATGCGATTTAAATTACTGTTAAATTGAAGCACGCAAATTGCTCATTGCTGCTGCAGATACAACGGCTTCATCGATTCCCCGCGCGCTTGAACATCAACTTTGCCCCGGTCTGCATTGGCCGATCTGTCGACGGGCGCGGGGCCGCGGGAGCGCTTTGCCCGAGCAGGGGCGCGTCCCTCCAATCGCCGGTACGTAAAGGATATTCTGCGGACGCGGATTGTGCGCCGAGCGCCGTTTATGCGGATCAACCCGGCAGTCACGCATGTCCAGCTATCGTATCGGCAGGCGCCGCTGCCCAAGACGCAGGGCGGATGTGATCATGGCTTGTGGCGTCACGTTATCGTGATCAGAATTTTTGTGTCTTGCCGTGCTTCCTCCGGTCATGCCCGCTCGGCGAGGATGCATTTTGGCGACGGCGCGCTAAATTTTTGGGGGTCGCCGTCGACGCGTGCGTAAGAGACTAAGACTTGGATTCAAATCCTGCATCCGAAGCCACGAGTGCCGCGATGACCTGTTCCGCATCGGTCCGGCCTTTGAGAACGGACGGATCCGCTACCGGAAAATCGATCCAGCCTTCATTGAAACCGTCGAGCATGCGGATTCGGGGGACCGGGTAGCGCATGCCCTGCGCCCGGAATTCAGCTTCCCATTGCTCATGCGGAACAGCGATTGCGCAAACAGAATGGCCGAGCGCCTTCGCAAAGGCGGCGGCAAGGTCGTTTGGCGAGACACGCGCCGGGCCTTCGAGCCGGACCACACGATTGCCCTTCCAGCGTTCGCGAATGAGCGCCGCCGCCGTACTGCCGACATCGCGTGACGCGACCATAGCGAGCTTTTTGTCGAGCGGCGTCAGAAAGCTGCGGATGAGGCCCTCGTCCCGAGCGGAGGCGACATCCCATTCAGCATTGTCCAGAAACCAGGCGGCCCGCAGGAAGGTGACGGGCGTCGAGAGCGACGCGAGCGCTTCCTCCATCAGCGTCCGCTGACTCAGCAGATTATCTTCGGTTGCGTCGGCGCCGATCGTCGACAGGCATACGACACGCGCCGGCCGCGCCGTGTCGAGCGCCTGCCGAATGGCCGCGATAACATGCCGGGCCGCCGGATAGCCGGGTTCCGGATCGAAGTCTGATGGAGGGAGAATGAAGACGCCCTCCGCGCCCGAAAACGCTGCGGCGAGTGCATCGGCATCTTCCATCGCGGCGATGGCAATGTCGCAGCCGCGGGCTTTCCACTCTGCGGCCTTGGCGGGGTCTCTCAGGATCGCGCGAACGCGAAGGCCTGCATCGAGAAGCGCCTCCGCCATTGCGCCGCCGACTTTGCCGGTAATGCCTGTGATTGCGTACATGAGAATATCTCCTGTTTCTTGTGGGATCAGATGTTGGGTGTGGCGCGGCGCCAGGTGATGCGCGCCGTTTTCAGGGAGCCGGCGAATAGCGTTGGCTGATCGGTGGCCAGCACGAGCGTGTCGCCGTCGAGATCGGGAATGCGGAGCCGACGCTGCCCCCGCCAGTTGGAAAGGAGGCTGACATCCATGCCGTGCTCAACGGTGCGCCGCGTTTCACCGCCCGATCAAGAGCGTGGTCGATTACGCCAAAGTTTCGGGCGACGGGCCGGGCGAGGGCAAGGCTGGGGTTGAGGACTGCGCCGGCGTCGATCAGGCGCCCTCCGGCTAGCGGCGATCTATGGATTGCATGAGAACCTCCTTCGGTCTGGCGCGGCGGGGGTTTCGTTGCCGCACGCCGTAGATACGCCCGAAGGAGGAATGATTTGAGCGCATAAAAATCACAGTTATTATGCGCAAAAGTCACAGTATAAGGTCGGCATGAGCTTCGATGCGCGTATTCTGAATGGCGTGGGCGTGATGGCCGCTGTGGTCGAGGCGGGTAATTTCGCGCGGGCCGGCGAAGCCCTGGGCCTGACAGCGTCAGGCGTAAGCCGGTCGGTCGCCCGGCTGGAGACGCGGATCGGTGTCCGGCTTTTTGACCGAACCTCCCGGACGGCGACGCTCACCGAAGAGGGAGATCGGTTCTACTCGCAGGTCATGCCGTTGCTCGCCAGCATCGAAGATGCGGCGGGGGAAGCAGCCGGTTCGGCGGCGACCGTGAGCGGCAAGCTCCGCGTCAATGTCGATCCGTGGTTCGCGCGAATGGTGCTTGCGCCGAATGTGCAGGCGTTCCTGAGCCGTCATCCCCAGCTCTCGCTTGACCTCATCGTTTCCAATCACCGGGAAGAGATGATGACGGGTGTCGATATTGCGGTGCGTTTTGGACCCGCCCACGGGTCGTCACTCATAGTCCGCAAGATACTGGAAACCCGCGTCGTGACATGTGCGGCGCCGTCATACCTTGAACGCCGGGGCCGGCCCGCAACACCGCATGAACTTGTCGAGCACGAGACGATCCTCTTTCGCGACCCGCAGACAGGCCGTCCGTTCGCATGGGGATTTGGACGCGGCGGCGACGAATTCGATGTGGACGTGCGAGGCAGGGTCACAACGGACGACCCGTCCACCGCCATCGAAGCATGCCTCTCCGGACAGGGGATCTTCCAGAGCCTTGCGCTCGGCCTCGACCGGTGGCTTGCGGCAGGTGATCTGATCGCGCTTTTTGAAGACTGGTCGGATGAGCTTTACCCGCTCTACGCCTACCATCCGTCGCGGCATCTTCCGCCCGCGAAGGTCAGGGCGTTTCTGGATTTCGTTCAGGAAATATGCGGCCGCTGATGTCGGTCAGTCTCGGGCTGGCGCTGTCGCGACCTTGGCCGCAACCTGGCGGACAAACCGATCGAAGCGCCGTTTCCCCAGCGCACGGGATGCGTCGCGTTGGCCGTCTGCGACCGGCTCGGTTTGCGACAGCCAGTATAAGACATAGTGCGCGAGCATTTCAAAGGTGAAGGCGAGATCGCGTTCGATCGCGGATTGGCGAAGGTCGAAAGCGTCTAGACGTTCAAGCAAGCGATCTTCCGTCGCCGCCTTAGCCGCGGGATCGAACCAGCTCGTCAGCGCGTCTTCGACAATCCGCGATTTGGATGCGCCGGGTCGATCGGCTTCTTCGCACAAGCGCGCATAGAGGTTGGTCGGCAAACGGATATGGAGGCGTGGCCGGCTCATTAAGTTCAGAAATCCGGCAGCAGGTCCGGATCGTCACGATCGAGCCCCGCGACGCGCCGGATCAGGTCGAGATGCCGCTCGCCGGCATCTTCGGCCGGATCGTCGTCGCCGATATCAGGTTCCTGATCTCGTTCTGGCGCCGTCTTTGGCCTCTCGAGGGAACGTTCGGGTTCCTGCGATAGTTTGCGTTCCGGGCGGTCGACCGCTCCCTGACCGCCATTCCCGCCTTCATCGTCCAGGTCCACGCCGCCGAACCAGGCCGTGGGCTCGTTGTCATCGTCTTGCGATCGCATTGACGCTTCGGGTAGGACCCGGTTCGTGAAGTTCCGGTCTCGGTAATAGCGCAGCTTCTTCGCCCGAACCGGCGGCGTGCCGGAGACGAGGACGATCTCTTCATCGGCCGGGAGCTGCATCACCTCACCTGGCGTAATCAACGCGCGCTGGGTTTCCTGGCGTGACACCATCATGTGCGACAGCCAGGGCGCCAGCCGATGGCCGGTATAGTTTTTCTGCGCGCGTAGTTCTGTGGTCGTACCGATGGCGTCGGAGACACGCTTCGCCGTGCGTTCGTCATTGGTGGCGAAGGCGACCCGCACATGACAATTGTCCAGAATCGAATTGTTGGGCCCGTAGGCCTTTTCGATCTGGTTGAGCGACTGGGCGATGAGGAAGGAACGGATGCCATAGCCCGCCATGAAAGCGAGCGCACTCTCGAAAAAATCGAGGCGGCCGAGCGCAGGGAACTCATCCAACATGAAAAGGAGTTTCCGGTGAGACCGTTCGGGCAATTCTTCCGTGAGCCGGCGGCCGATCTGATTGAGCATCAGCCGCATTAGCGGCTTCGTGCGCGAGATATCTGAGGGCGGGACCACAAGATAGAGCGAAACCGGCCGCTCAGCAGCGGTCAGGTCCTCAATCCGCCAATCAGAGCTGCTTGTGACGTCGGCGATGACCGGATCGCGGTAGAGCGAGAGAAAGCTCATCGCTGTCGAGAGAACGCCGGAGCGTTCGTTCTCGGATTTATTAAGCAGTTCCCGTGCGGCCTGGGCGACAATCGGGTGAACCCCGCGCTCGCCGAGATGGGGCGTCGTCATCATGGCGCGCAGGGTGGCGGCGAAGGTCCGGTCCGGATCGGAGAGCAGGCGCGCACATCCTGCCAGCGTCTTGTCCCTTTCGGCGTAGAGAACATGAAGGATGACGCCGACAAGCAGCGAATGGCCAGTCTTCTCCCAATGGTTCCGCCGTTCGAGCGAGCCTTCCGGATCGACGAGAATGTCAGCGATATTCTGGGCGTCTCGCACTTCCCGTTCGCCGCGGCGGATCGCCGAGAGGGGATTGTAGCGCGGGCTTTTCCGGTCGGTCGGATCAAACCGGATGCAGCGTGAGAAGGTCGAGCGCCAGCCGGAGGTCAGCGACCAGTTTTCCCCCTTGATGTCATGGACGACGGTGCTTCCGGTCCAGGAAAGAAGCGTCGGGATAACCAGGCCGACGCCTTTGCCAGAACGCGTCGGCGCAAACGCCATCACATGTTCGGGCCCGTCATGGCGCAAATAGCGATTTTCATAGGCACCAAGGAATACGCCGCTTTCGGCTAATAGCCCTCCGCGCTTCATGTCGGAACGCGTCGCCCACCGCGCGGAGCCATAGGTGGTGACATTGCGTTCGTGCCGGCTGCGCAGCACGGAGCCAATGATCGCGGCCAGAACGCCAAGACCGGCGCCGCTGACGGTAATCAATCCGCCTCTGGCGAAGGTCTCGGGCGCATAGGCTTCGTACGCATACCACCATTGGAAGAGCCTCCATGGCCGGTACACGGGATAGCCGGAAAATTCGAACCAGGGCGCGCCGAGCGCCCCCTGAAACCCCAACTCCTCCGCGGTCAATTGCGTGGCGGTCCAGAGCGCGCAGATAATCAGCGCGAAGACGATGAGGATCTGCCCGATGAGAATGCGTGTGCCGGTCATGGTGCGCTCCTGAAGTTTGGTTGCAGACTTCATAAGGATGGCCCCGGCGCGCATGCGCGCCTAGTTGGACAGCAGGCAATTTCCGGCAATGCACGGAAAAGCGTTTCAGGCGACGCCCTGGTTCTTGCGTCCATAGGCTCGGTCAGAAGGTATGCGCGCAGCGTTGCCGCGCATTCCTGTCGTTGGCCGAGCATATTGGCAAGCGCGTCTACCGGGATGAGGAACATGCTCTGGCCGCCGTCGCGGTTAAAAACGCGCTTGCGTGTCGGATCTCTGAACCGCCTTTACGCCGGCCGGACAGACTTGCAAAAGGCCATCGCGTCGGTTGAGCAGCATGACAAAGCAACATGAGCGGTACCGCATCTCGTGCATCACAGCTGTGACGCTCCGGAGGCCGGATAGCCCTTGAACAGGCGACCGAGCGCGCCCTTTATATGCAATAAATCAGTATACCGATTTAATTTAGCAAGAGCAGCTTCTGCTGAGCGGAAGCGTCTCTTGCCCAGGACTTCGTCAAGTCAATCTGCCCAAGTCTTCAAGAAAGATCCGGACACGATAGCCGCCAAACTTAGAGAGGCGAGCGCCTTGACCGAAACAGCAAACGTTCAGTCTCTGGCTACGGATGTCGTTCGTGCAGCTGCTTCGCCGCGACCAGCCTCTCGAAGAAGCCGCCGGACCGCAATGGCGCCCAGTGCAATTCCGCCGAGGATCAGACCCATGCCAACCATGTGAAAGGAATGAAGCGGTTCGCCAAGCAGTGCCGCGGCGAGGAAAGCACCGAACAGCGGCATCAGCGTGATCATCTGTCCGGCGGGCGCCGCGCCGAGATTTTTCACGGCTGCATTGTAGAGCACATAAGCGATCAGCGACGGAAACAGAGCGACATAGATAAATGCTCCGAGAACATCACCCCGAAGGGGAATGCCTGGCGCATCGATCATTTCGAACGCGGCCATGGGCGCCATTGCGGCTGCTCCGATCGCAAAGGTCGCCACGAGGAAGCTCGCGGGATGGCAATCCGGGCGCAGGCGCAGAAGCGACGTGTATAGCGCCCAGCAGACAACGCCGCAGAGTACGAGGAAGTCACCGATATTGAACTCCAGCGCGGCAATTGCCGACAGATCGCCCCTCATCACGATTACCGCGACGCCCAGCATGGATAGCGTTACGCCGGCGATCTGCAATAGCGATGTGCGGTCTCTGAAAATCAGACCGCCGAAGACCAATACGAGTGCGGGAATGGCCGCCTGAAGCAAAAGCCCGTTGGTTGCGGTCGTAAAGCGCAGGCCCGAATAAACGAAAGCGTTGAACGCGGCGACACCGGTCAGGCCGAGCAGCAGAACCGGCTTCCAGTGCCGGACAAGGGCGGCCCGGTCAGCGCGCACATGCCGCCAGGTGAATGGCAGTGCGATCAGGAGGGCGCCGGTCCATCGCACCAGTGCGAGCGTAAAAGGGGGAATCACTCCGTTCACGGCCCGGCCCACGATAAAATTGCCGGACCAGAAGAGGATGACCAGACACAGCGTTGCATAGGACAGCAGGGCTGACGGAGCGGAATATGTGTGCGTCTCGCGCACACGCATGCTGCTCATCAGACAAGTCCGGGGGCAGAGCTGTGGCCGGCAGGCCCGATCATGGCGGCGATTTCGTGTAGCGCCTGTTCAAGCGCGGACCGTGTGCGGATGCTGCCCAGACAGAGACGAACGCCGGAGGGAGCGGCGGGATCAGCAACCGGTCCATCCGGCGGTGTAAGCGCAATAGAGGCGCGCAAGGCCCGGGCGCTCAGCCTTTCAGCGTCCAGCATTGGCATTGGCATCCAGATGTGCAGGCTTCGTCCGGCGCCTGGCGTCGCCATGGCTCCGCCAAGAATCTGTGTTGCGAGTTCTGTGCGGGCTGCGGTTTCTGCAATCACATCGTCTGCGATCCTGTCCGCCGTTCCATCCTGCTCCCATTGGGTGAACACCAGTCCTCCGAGCGATGGCGGGCTATACCCAAATGCGCGAACACCAAGCAAAAGGCGGTTGCGGATATCCTCATCGTCGGGAGGCAGCAGGAAACCGAGGCGCAGTCCCGGTGCGACCGATTTGGACACGCTCGCAATCAGGATGGTGCGCTCGGGCGCCAGGTCGGCGAAGCTTGCCGGCGTTCCGGCATCGGCGTAAACGCGATAGGCATCGTCCTCTACGATTGTCAGCTCACAGGCGCGGGCGACCTTGACGATCTCGGCGCGTCGCGCGGCGTCGAGCGTGATCGTGGTAGGGTTTTGCAGGGTCGGGATCAGCACCAGCACCTTCGCTCCGGTTTCCCGCGCGTTCCTGGCGATGGCTTCCGGATCGATCCCGCGGGCATCCATGGCAACGCCGCGCAGTCTGTATCCTGCATGGTCTGCCAATGTCCGGATACCGGGATAGGTTGCCGCTTCGCAGAGGATCGTATCTCCCGGGCGCGCCTGCGCGGCGAAGGCCAGCGCGAGGCCGTGTTGACTGCCATTGCATTGAATAAGCCGTCCCTCCGTCGCGCGCTCAATGCCGTGCCGGCGCTTCAGCCAGGACCCGCCGGCTTCACGGATCACGGACAGGCCTTCAGGCGGTGCATAGGTGACGGTTTTCGCAAGGTCAGCCCTTTGTCGGACGCGCATCAGCCCATCTCCGATCAGACGTTCGGCAGGACCGAACGGGGGAATGTTATGCGCAAGATCGCGCACGCCTTCGCCCGGTGGAGCGGATTGCGGCTGGGCGCGGTCGGTCACGAACGTGCCGCGGCCGACATGGCTTGAAACGAAGCCGCGCCGCTCGGCCTCGACATAAGCGCGGCTGACCGTGCCGACGCTCAAAGACAGGCGATGCGCCAGGTCGCGTTGCGGAGGCAGGCGGTCGCCGGGCGCCAGACGGCCGTTGCGCACGTCGTCCTGCAAAGCGGCGACCAGGCGCTCATACATTGGCGCGCTGCCGCCTGAAACATCTGGCTTCCAGTTTTTCATGCTGTCTCCACCCAAATGAACCAATACAATAAGATGTTTGACTCATGTGTCAATTTTGGTCATTTGGCAAGCAGGAGACCGTTATGGACAACAGCCTGCTCGCCCCGCTGATGCTTTACAGTTTTGTCTGCACGGCGACGCCTGGCCCCAACAATATCATGCTGGCGTCATCCGGGCTGGTGTTTGGATTCCGGCGGACGCTCCCGCACATTTTCGGCATTGTGGGCGGTTGCGCATCGATGCTGGCATTGAGCGGTATCGGACTCGGCGCCGCCTTCGAAACATGGCCGGCTCTGCGCTGGGCTGTGAAGCTGTTTGGCGCTGCTTATCTCGGCTGGCTTGCTATCCAGCTCTGGCGATCGGAAGGCGTCGAGCGCCGTGAAGGCGTCCATCCGTTGACATTCTGGCAGGCCGCCGCCTTTCAGTTCGTGAACCCTAAGGCATGGGCGATCACCATGCCGGCCATTGCCAGCTTCACGGTTCCCGATCGGCCGCTCGCCTTTCAGCTCGCCATTATCATCGCCGCCTTCGCGCTGATCGGCCTGCCTTCGATCGCGGCCTGGGCGGTGATTGGCGCCGGCGCGCGCGGATTGCTGGAGAGCCGCAGGGGCATGATCGTGTTAGTGCGCGTGATGGCTGTGCTGACGGCGCTCACGGCGCTGATGTTTCTGGTCTGAGGAAAAGACGGCATGAACCGGGAGGATATGGAGAGCTTCGCGGCGCACTGGATCGCCAACTGGAACGCTCGCAATCTCGACGCCATTCTGGAACATTTCGCAGAGGACGCACGCTTCATCAGTCCGCTAGCCGCGGAAGTGACCGGCTCGCCGGTTGTCGAGGGCAAGGCTTGCTTGCGCGCTTATTGGTCCAGGGCGCTGGAAGCCGCGGCCGATCTGGATTTCACCTTGATCGGCGCCGTCTTCGATATCGAAGCGCAAATACTGGGCGTGCACTACATTGCCAGGCGAAACGGCAAGGCCAGACGCGCGCTGGAAACCATGCGCTTTGTGAACGACCGGCAGGTAGAAGG
>MDTD01016795.1_pt1 | contig 134264 bp, 129 predicted proteins | sample 811221 | NCBI WGS metagenome assembly MDTD01 (sample SAMN05326646, study PRJNA326480) | marine metagenome | isolation source: seawater | place: Pacific Ocean: South West | collected 2011 | reverse complement strand
GGTAGCTTTTTTCTTAGTAGCTTTCTTTTTGGTAGCTTTTTTCTTAGTAGCTTTCTTTTTGGTAGCTTTTTTCTTAGTAGCTTTTTTCTTAGTAGCTTTTTTCTTAGTACGTTGTTTTTTTGTTACTTTGGATGAATGCTCGTTTATAGGAATTTCATTATCTTCTAGTTCATTTTCAAAATCTGGTTCTTCAATAATTTGACTTGGCGTAGAATCGATTATTGGTTTTGTTTTTTCCCAAAGTAAATCACCGGATTGAGTAGCATCTATTCGTTTAAGTTTCTCCCCAGTCTCATAATGGTGCAAAAGAGGGCCCATCTGGTTCTCATAAACTCTTAGTCGATTACTTATTGTTTCTTCATAGTTGTGTGGGCGTCTACTTACTCTAGCGCCACACTCATCGCATACGCCATCGACCATTGGTGGATTAACATACATGTTATAGCTCGTGTCACATTGATCACATTGAATATGGCCAACGAGACGTTCCATTAAATCGTCTGGGTCTACCTCGAGATTTATTACCAAGTCAATTGGTTGTCGTAAATCCCAAAGGACATTATCTAACGTATCTGCTTGGCCTGAATTTTTTGGCATATCTACCATGATGTAGCCATGCTCAAAATCCATTTTTTGAAGTTGTATTCTCAGTAAAGCCATCAATAATTCATCGGATACCCTTGAGGAATCCCTAGCCTCAGCAGCCAATCTACCTAACTCAGAATTTTCAGCCGCAACGGAATCAACAACGCTGGCTTGAGTTATGATCGGCATTTTATAAGCGGAGGCAATTTTTTTTGATAAGCCTGCTTTACCTGAACCCGGTGGGCCAAGAAGTACAATCCGCATGATCGCTCCTATAGTGATTTTTGACTCTGTATTTAAGTATCATACCTAAATCGAACCCTTGTGATCTGTTTATAACCCAAAATTCGCTCAAACACATAATAATTCGGGAGAACTATCGATTTTTTTATTATTTATATTTCACCTGAGGCTTTTTCTCATCTAATTTTAAGCTTTCTTTAGGGTTCAGCCAGCCATGAGTACTTTAATCTGAGGATAAATTTATATAGAAATTCGATAATTACCTTAAAGGGGCCACAAAAATTTGTGATTTTTATCGATAAAGTGAAAGTTTAAGTCTTGTCTCGGGTATAATTTGCATCAATCTAAACATTAAGAGAGTCTGACGCTCAGAAAAGATACTGACTCATTTGTTGTAAAAATACGCGAAATTGCGGCTATATGAGTCTATTTGTCGCTAAAAATAGAGAAATTAACATTGGAGATTCATCAAAATGGCTAAAAATGCCTTTTACGCGCAATCAGGGGGAGTAACGGCTGTGATAAATGCTTCAGCTGCTGGAGTAATTGAAACATGCCGAAAAAATTCTGGCGAAATTACAAATGTTTATGCTGGTCGTAATGGCATAATTGGAGCATTGATCGAGGATTTAATCGACACAAACAAAGAATCGCAAGAGGATATAAGTGCACTTAAGACAACCCCTTCCGGGGGATTCGGTTCGTGTAGGTTTAAATTGAAAAGCCTAGAAAAAAATAAAAGAGAATATGAAAGGTTAATCGAAGTTTTTCAGGCTCATGAAATAAAGTATTTTTTTTACAATGGTGGAGGTGATTCTGCCGATACATGTTACAAGGTATCGCAATTGTCAGAAAAAATGGGATATCCAGTGCAAGCGATTCATGTTCCAAAAACCGTAGATAATGACCTTCCAATTACCGATAACTGTCCTGGATTTGGCTCAGTTGCAAAATATATCGCTGTATCTACTCTTGAGGCGTCTTACGATGTACGTTCCATGGCCGCCACATCGACAAAGATTTTTTGCATAGAGGTAATGGGTAGGCATGCTGGATGGATAGCTGCTGCAGGGGCTCTAGTGGAAGATTACGATATCCCAGTAATTACTTTGTTTCCAGAAATCGAATTTGATAAAGATAAATTTTTAGCCTTAGTGAAAAAGAAAGTAGAAAAAAGTGGTTACTGTACTGTTGTAATTTCTGAAGGTTGTCATTGGCCCGATGGTACGTTTCTCGCCGAGCAAGGCACTAAAGATTCCTTCGGGCATGCTCAACTAGGCGGTGCAGCACCTGTAGTAGCTAATATGATAAAGGAAGAGCATGGCTACAAATACCATTGGGCAGTGGCAGATTATTTACAAAGATCAGCTAGACATATATCTTCAAAATCTGATGTAGAGCAAGCTTATGCTCTTGGTGTAGCTGCTGTTACAAAAGCCTTAGAAGGCAAGAACTCAATTATGCCAACAATAATCAGAGAATCATCCAATCCCTATAAATGGACAATTGGCGAAGCACCTTTAAGTGAGGTTGCAAATGTTGAAAAAATGATGCCTTTAAATTTTATCTCAGATGATGGATTTAGGATTACTGAAAAATGTAAAGAATATCTTTATCCACTCATCATAGGTGAGGATTATCCTGAGTATGACAAAAATGGAATGCCGAAATATGTAACTTTAAAACTGGAGAGTGTTCCAAAAAAATTGCCTAAATTTGAAATTTAAATATAAATTCTTTTATCTTATGAAAGTTTCGTATTAAAAATACGAAACTTTTTTTAGAACGTTAAAAAAAGTAATCGGTCTACAATAAAAACAATAAATGTTGGTCTCGTTGGGGGAACATAAATCATGCATACAGAACTACTTCTAGCTTTAGGAAGCGCCATAATAGCAATAATTTATGGTGGTATATCCGTTAGATGGATACTTCGCCAACCTGATGGAAATTCACGTATGCGTGAAATTGCACATGCAGTTCAAGAAGGTGCTGCCGCGTACCTTAATAGGCAATACACAACAATAGCAGTAGTTGGTTTGATACTGACTGTCATTCTGTATATTTTTCTTAATGACATTTGGACTGCGATTGGCTTTGTAATTGGTGCTCTTTTTTCTGGTATTGCTGGATATCTAGGGATGAATATATCCGTAAGATCCAACGTAAGAACTGCGGAAGCTGCGAATAAAGGAATCAATGCAGCACTGCAAGTTGCATTCAGGGGAGGTTCGGTGACCGGTTTGTTAGTAGTTGGATTGGGGTTACTTGGAGTTGCTGGATACTATTCGCTTTTATTAAAAATGGGCATAGAAAACCCCCTCCAGCCCCTAATCGGACTTGCGTTTGGTGGATCTCTAATATCAATTTTTGCTAGATTAGGTGGTGGGATCTTCACAAAAGGAGCTGACGTTGGTGCAGATATTGTTGGTAAAGTTGAAGCGGGAATTCCTGAAGACGATCCACGTAATCCTGCGGTAATAGCTGATAATGTTGGTGATAATGTTGGTGATTGCGCTGGTATGGCTGCAGATTTATTTGAAACTTATGCTGTAACTGTTGTCGCCACAATGTTGCTTGGAGGGCTGATTTATATAGACAGCGACAAAGGTGTTTTATATCCACTTGTTCTTGGAGCAGTATCAATCGTTGCTTCAGTTATAGGAACCTTCTTTGTAAAAATAAAAGATGGAGATACCAGAATAATGAGGGCTCTTTATAGAGGCCTGATTGCGGCAGGTGTGATAGCAGCAGTAGGGTTTTATTTTGTCACCGACATTATAATGAAGGATTTATCTCTCTTTTATTCGGCGATGATAGGGCTTGTTCTAACAGCAGCAATGGTTGTTATCACAGAATACTACACTGCAACTGAATTTAAGCCAGTAAAGCATATCGCTAAAGCCTCCACTACAGGTGATGGAACTAATGTTATAGCTGGTCTTGGGATTTCCATGAAATCTACTGCTGCGCCAGTCCTAGCGGTTTGTTTCTCTATTTGGGGAGCGTATGAGTTGTCTGGTTTATATGGTATAGCGATTGCTGCTACATCAATGCTTTCTATGACTGGGATAATTGTTGCGTTAGATGCATATGGCCCAATTACCGATAATGCTGGCGGTATTGCAGAAATGGCTGAATTAGATAGTGAGATCAGAAGTGTTACAGATCCATTGGATGCCGTAGGAAACACAACAAAAGCAGTTACAAAGGGTTACGCAATCGGATCGGCCGGCCTGGCTGCCCTTGTTTTATTTGCAGATTATACTCATACCCTTGAAAAGATAACCGGTAATGTTATGACCTTTGATCTATCCAATCATATGGTAGTTATAGGACTTTTCATTGGCGGTCTTGTCCCTTATTTATTTGGCGCAATGGCTATGGAGTCTGTGAGTCGAGCGGCGAGCGGCATAGTAAATGAGGTCCGCAGGCAATTCAAAGAGAAGCCAGGCATAATGGATAGAAGCGAAAAGCCTGATTATGGAAAAGCTGTAGATCTCTTAACAAAATCAGCCATAAAAGAGATGATATTGCCATCTTTATTACCCATAGCAATACCAATAATAGTAGGAATATTATTGGGCCCACAGGCGCTCGGTGGGCTCCTCATTGGTACAATAGTAACTGGCTTATTCGTTGCTATTTCAATGACAACTGGTGGTGGAGCTTGGGATAACGCAAAGAAATACATTGAAGATGGTAATTATGGCGGAAAAGGATCAGATGCGCATAAAGCTTCGGTGACTGGTGACACAGTGGGCGATCCCTACAAAGATACGGCTGGGCCGGCAATAAACCCTCTCATTAAAATAATGAATATTGTTGCACTACTGATTGTGCCATTGCTGTAATTGAATAAAAAAAATTTCATAAAATAAGATTTAAAAAGCAGTGTTATAATTTTACATAACATTTATTTCCTTTAATTTAAAAGGAGCAATTATGAACCTCGACCGAGTTACGCCAGGTGACAAAGCGCCCGATGAGGTAAATGTAATTATTGAAATTGCTGCTCATAGGGACCCAATAAAATATGAAATTGATAAACCAACAGGGGCTATGTTTGTTGATCGTTTTCTTGGTACAGCTATGTACTACCCCTGCAATTATGGATACGTACCAAAAACACTTTCCTTAGATAGCGATCCAGTTGATGTAATGGTTGTGGCGCCGTTGCCAATCCAGAGTGGTGCAGTTATAAAATGTCGGCCTATAGGAATTTTAAAAATGGAGGATGATGGGGGAATAGACGCGAAAATACTTGCTGTCCCCATAAATAAACTAACACCAATCTATGATGATGTGCACTCTATAAACGATATGCCTAAACAAACACTCGATAGTCTTGCTCACTTTTTTTCTCATTATAAAGACCTCGAGCAAGAAAAATGGGTAAAAATTGAAGGGTGGAGTGACGTTGAAGATGCAAAAAAAGAAATAATTGATAGCATGAAAAGGTTTAAAGAAAATAAATAAAACTATGGCAGATTTTAAAAAAAAAATTTACCACCAAACAAGTTTTATAAAAAGTGTGCAAAATTTAGATCAAGCTCCTCCCGATAAAGGTTATGAAATTGCATTTGTTGGGCGTTCTAATTCGGGTAAATCAAGCTCTATAAATTCCTTATGTGATCAAAAATCATTAGCTAGAACAAGCAGAACGCCAGGGCGTACTCAATTAATTAATTTTTTTGAGGTAGATGCTAATCGTCGCATAGTAGATCTTCCAGGTTATGGCTATGCTGCCGTTTCTCAAGATATTAAAAGAGTATGGCAAATATCTCTCATAAAATATTTAGAGGAAAGAGAATGCTTGAAGGGTGTTATTCTTGTAATGGATGTAAGGCATCCATTAAAAGAAAATGATATACAAATCATTGAATGGTCAAGCCAATCATCAATACCTGTTCATATTCTTTTATCAAAAATTGATAAAATTAATTTGCATGAGCAAAAAAAAATATTGCAAGAAACTAAAAATTTTGTGGATGAGAAAAATATAAATGCAAGTGTTCAGCTATTTTCTTCTCTTAAAAATTGGGGAATGTCTGAGTTCGATGATAAAATGAACAAATGGTTTGAATTTTAAAAATTTTATTTAATTCTAATGAGCTTCTTCCCAATTTTTACCTATCCCAATATCCACCAATAAAGGTACCTGTAAATTTGCTGCATTTTCCATTCGATTACGAATTTCAAGAATCGATTTTTCCGTTATTTCTGGTGATATCTCAAATACTAATTCATCATGTACTTGCATAAGCATATTGGCCTCCAGTCGACTCTCCCTAAGCCATTGAAATATACTTAACATTGCTATTTTTATTATGTCGGCAGCAGTTCCTTGCATAGGGGCATTTATTGCAGCTCTTTCTGAGGAAGATCTCTGCACCTGTTTATTAGAATTTATGTTTGGTAGATATAATCTCCTGCCAAAAAGAGTTTCAACATAACCTAACTCATGCGCGCTTTCTCGAGTCTGATCCATAAACTCCTTCACTCCGGGGTATCTTTGAAAATATAAATTGACGTAATCTTGTGCAGATTTTCGATCTATTCCAAGTTGCTTTGCCAGTCCAAATGCCGACATACCATAAATTAATCCAAAATTAATTGCTTTCGCTGATCTACGCATATCATCAGTTACTGAATCTAAGTTATCTGCACCAAAAACTTCTGCAGCAGTTGCTCGATGAATATCCATATTATTAGCAAAAGCGCCCAGTAAACCCTTATCATTTGATAAATGCGCCATAATGCGCAGCTCTATTTGGGAGTAATCAGCGGCAACCATATTCCATCCAGCACGAGGTAAAAAAGCTTTTCTTATTCTGCGGCCCTCATTTTTTCTTATTGGTATATTCTGTAGATTGGGATCAGAAGAACTCAGCCTTCCTGTTGCGGCAACAGCCTGATGATAGCTTGTATGTATTCTGCCAGTCTCTTTATTAATCATGTTTGGTAATTTGTCAGTATAGGTTGTTTTGAGTTTTGATAGCCCGCGATAGTCCAAGATTATTTGTGGCAACTCATGGCCCCTATCTGCCAAATCTTGCAAAACGCTTTCTGCCGTTGATGGGGCTCCTTTTGGCGTCTTTGCTAGTATGGGAAGCTCCAATTGATTATAAAAAATCTCACCAATTTGCTTTGGTGAGCTCATATTAAAATTTTTACCTGCTAAAGAAAAAGCCTGATGGGCTAATTTATCGATGTTTTTTTGAAGATCTTTTGATTGCTTTTGCAACATTTTTTCATCTATTGTCACACCAGTTCTTTCGATACTTGAGAGAACCGATAATAATGGCAATTCTATTTCGTTAAATAACTTTTTGAGTCTTGAATTTTTATCAATTTCTGGCCAAATTTCATGATGCAACCTTAGTGTTATGTCAGCATCTTCTGCAGCATATTGGCCTGCTTCCTCTATAGCCACCTTACTAAAAGATATTTGCTTTACTCCCTTTCCGGCAATATCCTCATAATGAATAGTTTTTTGATTTAAATACCTATCTGCTAACGAATCCATGTCATGCCTTCCACCACTCGAATTGTTAATATAAGACTCCAGCATAGTATCGAAAAGTATCCCATTTAATTCAATATCATAATTAGCTAAAACACTCTTATCATATTTTAAATTTTGCCCTAACTTACCAAGGCTATGACTTTCGAGGAGGGGCTTTAATTTTGATAGAGCCCATTCTCTATCAAGTTGCTCAGGGGCATTATCATAGTCATGACAAAGCGGAACATATGCGGCATCACCGATATCTATAGCAAAGGATAATCCTACTATCTCGGCATTCATATAATCTAGACTCGTTGTCTCTGTGTCAAAGGAGAAAAATTTCGATTTTTTTAATTTTTCAACCCATAATTCAAAAATCTTTTTATCAAAAATAATATTGTATGATTTCTTTGGATTCTTTTTTATTTTTTCATTACTACCATTTTTATCAAAATACTTCTCTAACGACGAAAGTAATCTTTTCGATTCTAAATTTTCATAATGTTTCTGAAGAGACTTTAAATTTATCTTACTTTGAGTAAGATCTAATGGATTTATATTTAAATCGACATCTAATTTTATCGTTGTGAGAATCTTTGAAGTATGAAGCTGATCTATACTATTTCTTAAATACTCTCCAACTTTACCTTTAATTTTCTCCGCATTACTTAAAATATTATCGATATTTTGGTACTCGGCCAACCACTTCGCTGCTGTTTTTGGACCACACTTCGGTACACCTGGTATGTTATCCGCAGAGTCTCCTACTAAAGCCAAATAATCGATAATTTGTTCTGGCTTTACATGAAATTTATTTTTTACTCCATTTTCATCTAAAGACTCTCCGGTCATCGTGTTTATTAATGTTACGTTTTCATTTACGAGCTGCGCGAGATCTTTATCGCCTGTTGAAATAATGGTCTTTATTTTTTTATCACATGCCAACTTCGATAGTGTGCCAATAACATCATCTGCTTCTACTCCACTCACAGAGATTAAGGGAAGCCCCATATCTTTTATGATTGCTAACAAAGGATTAATCTGTGATATTAAATCTGCAGGGGTGGCAGAGCGATTGGCTTTGTATTCCGGATAAATTTTATCTCTAAATGTCGGCCCAGGAGCGTCAAATACAACCCCAATATATGTGGGCTCAAAATCCTTGATTAATCTTTGAAGCATGTTTAGAACTCCAATTATAGCCCCTGTAGGCTCTCCTTTCGAATTAGTAAGTGGAGGTAATGCATGATACGCGCGGAACAAATAAGAAGATCCATCTACTAGTATTAAAAGTGGTGTGTTTTTCATAATAATAGGATACTACTATATGGCTACTTAAAGTTAATGTCGTAAGTTTAATTTTTGGAGTATACCCGAATGGCCGAAATACTAAGAAAATCAGAAGCTCAATCAAGAATTTTGCAAATTTCTCAATTCCTTGAAGAATATGATTCGGGATTGATTGAATATCTCACTAATTCAAAACAGTCTTTGACAATTTGTTTTCCAGTAAAAATGGATGATGGCTCAATAAGGAAATTTACTGGCTATAGGGTCATTCACAATGACATATTAGGGCCCGGAAAGGGAGGGCTTCGATATCACCCCAGTGTTTGTTTGGAGGAAGTTCAGACATTAGCATCCCTAATGGCTTGGAAGTGCTCACTTGCTGGCCTTCCATTTGGCGGAGCCAAGGGCGGAATAACCTGTGACACCAAAAATCTTTCCAATAGTGAGTTGGAGCGTATTACTAGGAAATTTACAATTGGCCTTGGTTCAAATATCGGTCCTTATATTGATATTCCAGCCCCTGATATGTATACCAACTCTCAGATAATGACCTGGATTTATGATAGTTATAACAAAAGAAACCCGGGCTTTAATAACCGACCGGTCGTCACAGGTAAATCTATAAGCCAAGGGGGGTCGCTTGGTAGAGATAAAGCAACTGGAGAGGGTGTATTGTATGCCACCGAAAGGTATATTTCGGAGAAAGGAATAAACGGAAAATTTGACTTAAAAGGGTTACGTGTCGCGATTCAGGGCTTTGGGAATGTTGGGAAATCTACGGCTGAAGCATTCTCTAGGATGGGTAGTCTAATAGTAGGATTGAGCGATTCAGAAAACGGGATTTTCTCAGAGGTAGGTATAAACGTAAGTGAGGCAATTTCACACAAAGAAAAAAATGGCAAACTTTCCGGTTTAAAAGGTTCTTCCTCTATTAGCAATAAAGACTTAATAGAATGCAAATGTGATATCTTGATACCGGCTGCTCTTGCAAATCAAATTAACAAAACGAATGCCTTGAATATAAAAGCAAAAATTATAGTCGAGGCTGCAAATGATCCAGTGACCCCTGAAGCAGATATAATTCTCTCTTCGAATAATATTGAGGTCATTCCTGATATTTTAGCCAACTCTGGTGGAGTCATAGTAAGTTATTTCGAATGGTTGCAAAACATCCAAAATGAATATTGGAATGAAAATGATGTTTTAGATAAATTACGAAAAAAAATGCAAGAAATTGTTTCAGCAGTCATAAGAAACCAAAGAGATTTAAAGGAAAATTATCCATCTGAAAAATTTGCCAATTTATTGCGTACCTCAGCTCTCGTTTTGGCTATTAAGAGGATTGCTGATGCTACTTACGAGCGAGGAATATAACGAGCAGTTCTTTATTTTCGCCAAAAAGTCGGTGTCAAAAGTACTAAAAGAGTGAATATTTCAAGTCTTCCGAGAAGCATCGCAAAGCATAGTATATGCTTACCAGCATCATGCATTTGAGAATAGTTCGGGCCTACTTCTGATAATCCAGGGCCAAGATTATTAATGCAAGCAGCAACAGCACTAAAAGATGTCATTAAGTCAAGACCGGTAGCTGCTAAAATTAAAAACATCACAGTAAAGCATGCAATATATAAAGCAAAAAATCCCCAAACAGCTTCAACTATCCTAGTAGAAATTGCTTTATCCCCAAGCCTGACTGGAATTTGCGCACTAGGATGAGATAGCCGTGTAATTTCTCGTAAACCTTGTTTAATTAATAAAAGCAAACGAACAACCTTTATGCCGCCACCGGTAGAGCCTGCACAACCTCCAACAAAACTAGCGATTATTAAAAGTACAGCTATTGAACCGGGCCAATTATAAAAATCTGCTGTAGTGAAGCCTGCTGTTGTACCAATTGAGACGGCTTGAAAAAGGCCTTTCCAGACTGCCTCGTGCCAGGACGAATAGGTATTTGAAAAATATAAACCAACTGTGGTGAGTATAATTACCAATGAGAGTAAAAATACATAAAATTTAAATTCTGAATCTTTCCAATAGCAGTTTATCTTTTTCGATCGGAAAGCAACAAAATGTAAAGAAAAATTAATTGCTGCCAAAAACATAAAAACAATCGCGACAATTTGGATTGATTGATCAAATGCCCCGATGCTGTCGTTATGCGTCGAGAAACCTCCAATTGCTACCGTGGAGTAAGCATGGCCCAAGGCATCAAATGGGGTCATACCAGCAAGCCAATAAGCAAAACCACAAGCTACCGTCAGCCCTAAATAAATGAACCATAATGCTTTGGCGGTTTCAGTTATACGAGGTGTCAGCTTTGCATCTTTCATAGGGCCCGGTGTTTCTGCCCTGTAAAGCTGCATTCCCCCAATACCAAGCATGGGTAACACGGCTACAGCTAAAACAATTATTCCCATACCTCCTAACCATTGCAGTTGTTGGCGATAATAGAGGATTGAAATTGGTAAATCATTTAAGTTAGTTATTACGGTAGCGCCAGTGGTGGTCAGGCCAGAAATTGATTCAAAAATCGCATCTGTTACTGTTAGAGATAAGCTTTCCGCAAACAAAAAAGGGAGAGCTCCCATACCACCCAATACTGTCCAAAACATTACAACAATTATGAAGCCATCACGTAAACGCATTTCACGACGAATCTGCAAGACTGGTAGCCAAATTACCATTCCTACGCTGAGTATTATCAAAAATGAACTTAAAAATGCTCTAGTTGCACCATCATCATTCCATAAGGAAAATCCTAAAGGAGGTAAAAGCGTAAAACTAAATAAAGTAAGCAGTATTCCTAAAATTCTTTGAATAGCTTGGAATGACATAATGTTTATATAAATTTTGCGCCAATTTGAAATAGACGCTCTACTTCATGAATGCGGCGCTTATCAATAAGAAATAAAATTACATGATCTTCGGGTTCTATCACCGTGTCATGGTGAGCCATAATTACATCATCTCCACGCACAATAGCTCCAATACTCGTTCCTTCTGGTAGTTTTATATCCTCCACTTTTTGACCTACCACTTTTGAGCTTGCATTATTGCCATGCGCTACAGCTTCAATAGCCTCTGCTGCTCCGCGTCTCAAGGAATGAACAACGACAACATCGCCTTCTCGTATATGTGTCAAAAGTGATCCAATTGTTGCTTGTTGAGGAGATATTGCAATATCTACAGCGCTTGATTGAATAAGATCTACATATGCAGCTCGGTTTATCAATGCCATTACCTTACGAGCTCCCAATCGTTTCGCCAACATTGCCGATAAAATATTTGCCTCATCATCATTAGTGATTGCACAGAAAACATCTGTGTCTTCAATATTCTCCTCTAATAAAAGGTCTTCATCAGCTGCATCTCCATGTAAAACGATTGTACGTTTTAATTGTTCAGCAATTTTACTAGCATGAGAAGCATCTCTTTCGATCATCTTAATTCTGAAGCGCTCCTCTAATGCACTTGCCAACCTACAGCCAATATTTCCTCCTCCAGCAAAAATAAGCCTTCTGAAAGGTTTTTCAGCTCTTCTTAATTCTTTCATTACAGCTGGTATATTTTGTGCCGCCGCTAAGAAAAAAACTTCATCATCAGCCTCAATGACAGTACTTCCTGTCGGCATAATTGCTCTACCTCGACGGTAAATTGCCGCAACCCTTGCTTCAGCTCCCTTTAAGTGTTCATTTAAATCTTTAAGCTCATGTCCTACTAATGGACCTCCATAGTATGCTTTCACAGCAACTAATCGGACTTTTCCGCCAGCAAAATCCAACACCTGCAATGCTCCAGGGTGTTCAATTAGCCGCATAATATAATCTGTCACTAGTTGTTCAGGACTTATTAAAACATCTACAGGCAAGGCGCCTTGAGAAAAAAGAACATTATGATTTAAATACTCTGGCGCTCTTACGCGAGCAATTTTCGTTGGTGTTTTAAATAAAGTCCACGCAGTCTGGCAAGCGATCATGTTTGTTTCATCACTAGTAGTGACTGCTATTATCATATCAGCTTCGTCAGCGCCTGCTTGAGCTAAAATATCAGGATGAGATGCTTGCCCTTGGACGGTGCGAATATCTAATCTATCTTGAAGGTCCCTTAATAACTCATTTTCATTATCTACAACAGTAATATCGTTAGCTTCACTTGCTAAATTTTGAGCAACTGTTACGCCTACTTGCCCCGCGCCCAGAATTATGATTTTCATTTTTCATCTTCCGAATAGTACAACATTATTATTATAGTCTTTGTATAGCGCTTTTGTTAAATATTACATCGAATTAATTAAAAATTTTTACAAAAAATTCATCTAGCACTACCTTCCTTTTATTTCTATACCTCTATCCTTTAATTTACGATATAAGTGTGTACGCTCCATGCCGGTGACTTGAGCCATTTTTGAAATATTTCCTTCACTTTGTTGAAGATGAAATTCTAAATATGATTTCTCAAAGATCTCACGTGCATCTCTCAACGGCTGGTCTAAGATAATACCAGCGATTGATTTTTGTTCACCATAATTTTGATTCTGCCCCATCGAAGATCTTATTTCATCCATAGAGACTTCAGTATCATTACCAAGAATTAAAACTCGCTGAACAATATTTATGAGTTCTCTCACATTGCCTGGCCAATCATAATTTCTCAAATAATTCTGAGCTCCTGTCGAAAATTTTCTATAAGGTAATTTCTGTTTTTCCACTAATTGATCAACTGCGCTTATTAACAAAGAAGGCACATCCTCTCGTCTTTCTCGAAGGGGAGGAATATGAAGAGGAACAACATTTAATTGATAAAACAAATCTTCTCGAAATTTTTTTAAAGCAACAAGTTTCTGCAAATCAAAAGCTGTCGCAGCTATTATTCTAGCATCGAGTTTTACCGGCTCTGTACCTCCAACTCTAAGAAATGTCCCCGTATCAAGAGCGGCAACTAATTGAGACTGAACCTCCATATCCATATCAGCGACTTCATCTAAAAACAAAGTCCCACCACTTGCTTGCTCAAGCCTTCCATATTGAATTCTTCCTCTTTGCTCTTGTCCAAACAGCTCTAGAGCTGCGCCTACTTTTGTTATTGCAGAAACCCCAACATCTACAAATGGTCTTGAATTCCTTGAGCTGTGGAAATGTAAATAACGTGCATGAGTCTCTCTTCCAGAGCCAGGTTCTCCACTGATCAGCACCCAGCTATCATGTTGAGCAACTCTCTTTACTTGTTCTCTCAAGTTCTGTATTGCTTTACTAGAACCGACTGGTTCAGAGACTGAGGATGTTCTTCGCCTCAGTCCAACATTTTCTTGCGTTAATCTATGAGCTTCTAAGGCTCGCTCTGCAGTCAGAAGTAACTTTGCCATAGAAAGAGGTTTTTCTAAAAAATCATAAGCGCCCAAACGCGTAGCTTCAACGGCAGTTTCAACAGTTCCATGCCCTGACATAACAATTACGGGGCAGGGCAACTCACCTGCTTCGCTCCACTCTTGTAATAAAGTTATACCATCTATATCAGGCATCCAAATATCTAATAAAATTAAATCTGGCCTACGGTCGCGTAAAGCTTGTCTGGCCTTTATGCCATCCTCCGCTACGATTACTTGATAACCCTCGTCAGAAAGAATTTCGCTTACGAGTTCTCTAATATCAGGCTCATCATCTACAACTAATACATAGGGTAAAATCATGTTTCAGATTCCTCTCTCCAATCTGAGTTATTAATTTTTAATTCGCTATCTTCCGTAGACCTCAAGGGCAAATGAATAATAATTCGAGCTCCTTTTTGGCTAGTATTGTCAGCCCTAATACTTCCTCCATGTTCTCCGATAATACGCTTTACAATTGCCAATCCCAAACCTGTTCCTCTATTCTTACTTGTAACATAGGGTTCAAATGCTTGATCTATGATTGCTGGATCAAATCCATTTCCATCGTCTTCTACAGAAATTTGTAATAATTTTCTTTCATTTCTATTAAGTAAACTTGTAGCAACTTTTACCCTTCCATCCGGACTAGGTAAAGCTTCCTGGCCGTTTTTTATCAGGTTATGTAAAACCTGACGTAATCGAATAGCATCTCCTTCAATGGCTACATTTTCTGCACCTGGATCAAAAATTACATTTCCCTTTGGGTCCTCATAAAGAGCCATCACATCATGAAAAAATTCATCAATCAAGATAGGCCTTGGATCCATTTTACAGGGCCTCGCAAAATCAGAAAATTCATTAACCATCAATTTTAGGGCATCGACTTGTTGTACTATTGTTTTTGTCGCTCTCTCGAGAACATCAGCTTCGGCTTTATCCATTTTATCGAGATATTTATGTCTCATCCTCTCAGCCGCCAACTGAATTGGGGTAAGAGGATTTTTTATTTCATGTGCCAATCGTCTAGCAACTTCACTCCATGCTGCATCTTTTTGAGCACGCATTAATTCTGTGACATCATCAAAGACTAACACCCTTCCTGCTTGCTCTGCTTCATTTATTTGTAAATTTGAATATCTGCATAATAAGACTTGCCTTCCATCATCTTTATGAAGTGTTATTTCAAAGCTACCCGATCCATTTTTTTTGAAAATATTTTTTGATATCGAATCAACAAAGGGCTTAATTTGAGTATTATTTTTTACTAATTCCTCCAATGAAATTCCATTTGGGAAAAAAATCTTCATTCCGAGAATTTTTTCTGCCGTAGGATTTGCAGTCTTTATAATTCCATAGTGATCGAAGGCTATTACTCCCGAGGATAAAGCCCCTAATATAGTTTCTAGGTAGCCATGTTGTGCTTGTAATTCCCTTCTTGATTCATCTGCTATATTTCGAGTCTGGAGAATACGACGCGTCATTTGATTAAAAGAGTCCACTAAAAAACTAAGCTCATCTTTTATTTTTGGGTTTGGTACTTGTGCCTCATAGTCTCCTGCTGCGACTGCTTGTGTTCCTTCAGAAATATCTCTAATTGGTTTTACCATATGACGTGAGGTATAAAATGCGCCCCATGCAGCAGCAAATAGGCCTAGTAGTAAAACGAGTGAAAGCGTTAAGCCAAAACTAAATTTTATTGAACTTCTCAAGTATGCTCTTTCTTTATAAACCTCATATGCATCACGCACACTAGTTGTTAAAGCATTCAAACTATCTGAAACTAAATAAATTGCCTGAAGATACATCCCACGTTCTCTAGGGTCGCGAACCAATATGTGAACAACAGTTTGGCCATCGTTAGCAGGAGCAAGCGTCACAAAATTCTTACCAGAGTTAATTTGTTGTACCATATGGCTTGTTGGCCTGCTTGGAGTGAGAACTTCTGAATTTTGATGATTAAAGGCTATTAAATCTCCTTGAAGGCTATATAAAGATACTTCAACAGCTTTTGAGCGTTCTCGCAAATCTCCTACAGTAAGAGACATCGCAGCCTCTGATGAGTCTTCTATAGAGTCCAATAAACCTTCGGAAAGCTTAAGTAGTTCTTTTTTATGAAGATCAAGCGAAACCTGGGATAATGCTAGAGCATCATCCATGGCTGAGTCTATTTGTACATCAAACCAACCATCAATTCCTTTCGCTAAAAACTGAACAGAATAAAAATATACAATTGAAACTGGTAATAGAGAAAATACTCCTATCATAACTACTAATCGTAAATTTAAACGCGAGCCAACAACCTGCTTTCGATAATCACGCAGGAGTTGCCATAAACTCCATCCAGTGAGTATTACTAAAATTATTAGTCCACTTACGGTAAGTATCAAAAGAGGAATAAACCAATCCTCAAATACTTCTGAACGCTGAAGGGCATTACTCATCATATGAAGCGATCCAAGAATTAGAATCACTAACAAAATAATTGCCAATACATCAAGCCGTTTACCACGCATCTTATCTAAGCCTTAAAAAAATTTTCATGGACGTAACCGCCACTCTAATGGCTTTGCTTCAATATTCCAATCAGAAGACATGTACGCTTGGGGTCTCATTGGTAATGGTAGCGCTTTGACATCCAAAAAAGCATCTAAACTCACTAAGTATTCAGCTTTCAAATCTAAATCCTGTCTTCTAACTAGCACTAAATCTCTTATTTGTCCTGCATACCGCAATGCTGATACTTTAGTTGCGAACATTCTCTTATCATTAATATTTAATATTTCTACCTCATATAATCCAGAGAGAGGACGATAACGGACTTCATTTCGTAAGCGAACTTCTACCGCATTAGGTTGCCATATCCATGCATTACTTTTTCGCATTTTAATCTGAATTTCAAAAGTAAGTGGAACGCCATTTTTAAGAGCAACGGATATTGTTTCATTTAAATCGAAAGCGATTTGTGCATCAAGAAGTATTTCTTCATCTTCCGATAGTTCAATCTTAACTCTATCAAATTTTAATGTGTCAGAAAAAACATTATTGTTGAAAATAAATACTATAAAAAAAATTAAAATAATCGAAATAGGTCTAGACAAGCTTTTTCTCCAATAAGGCATAATAGAATCCATCCATAGTTCGATTTCCCGGAAGTATTTGTATTCCATGAATGCGCTGTATACCAATTTTTTTTGATATAAGTATCTCATTAGCATCTGAAAAATTATCTAAAAAATTTTGGATTTGCATTTCATTTTCTTGAGGAAGAATTGAGCAAGTAGAGTAGAGCAATTTCCCTCCTTGCTTTAGACATGGCCAAATAGCACTCAAAATATTTATTTGTTGTTTTAATAGATTATCTAGATCTTCGTATTTTCGTATCATTCTTATGTCTGGATGTCTTCGAATGACGCCAGATGATGAGCAAGGAACATCGAGTAATATTCGGTCAAAAATACCTGACTGCCACTCAATTGGGGGCTTGCTTGCGTCTCCTTTATAAACCTGACATTCATACTTTAATCGATCTAAATTTTCTTTAACTAATCTCAATCTTGCTGAGCTTATATCCATAGCAATAACTGAAGAATTTTTTTCCATTTCTAGTATGTGGCCTAATTTTCCACCAGGCGCAGAACATGCATCTAAAATTATTTGATTTTCCTCCAAATCAATAAGATCTGCTGCATATTGGGCACCTCCATCCTGTATAGACACAATTCCCTCAGAGAAACCCGGAAGTTCGTTTACCCCAATCGGTTTTTCCAAAACTAGCGCACTTTGAAGATCATCTATAGTTCGAAAAGAGATTTTTTTTTTCCTTAAGTCTTCAATATATTTATCTATTTTCTGACGTTTCGTGTTTACTCTAATTGTCATTGGGGCTTTTTTTTGAAATGACTCTAATATAGTTTCGAATTCCTTTGGCCAGTTATGTTGAATTTCCTCGATAAGCCACCTTTGCTGAGAATATCGGGTTTGTAAATTTTCATTTATTTTAGAAAAAAATTTCAATCCTAGCTTCTTTTTATCTCTCTGGATATCCCTCAAAATCGCATTTACAACTTTGCTAGCCCATTCTTTATTCAAGTCACGAGTTAATTCGACACTTGTTGATATCGCTGCATGTTCTGCTACTCTACTATAAAGTAATTGATAAGCCCCAAGCATAAGTACCAGTCTTATATCCATATCTTTTTGTTTAAGCGGCTTTTTTAATTTCTTTTTTATTATTGAGTCAAGCTGGAAATACCATCGACATAGTCCAAAGCTCAATTCTTTGGCTAATGCAATATCTTTCTTTGGCAAATTAATGATATTTTTTTTGAACGCTTTATCGAGAGTATTTCCCTCTATCACAGTTATTAGATTCTGAATGGCTATTAAACGTGGATTATTCATCGATCACCAAAGAAAGAATCTGTTAAATCAAAAGAATTAAGAAAATCTTGAGCCGTTATGATATTTTTTCCTGGCATTTGAAGTTTCAAAACTCTAATTAGGCCTTCTCCCGTTACGACATCTAAATCTTTATTAGAGGAAATCATAAGATTCCCAATTTTCTCTCCTGTTCCCATAATTGGCTCACTTTTCCATATCCTAACTATCTTTTCTTGAAAATATGTTTGCGCAATTGGCCAAGGCTGAAGGGCTCTTACTTTTTGATCTATCTTAATAGCTGAATCACTCCAATTTATCCAAGAATCCGCTTTTGTTAATTTGCTTGCATAAGTAGCGATATCTGATTTTTGAGGAATGCATGGCATGCTTCCATCGATAATTCCGGGCAAACTATCCATTAAAGTACGAGCACCAATTATTGATAATTTTTCACTCAAAGAGTCGCTAGTATCAGAGGGATTAATTGGGATTTCTTGTGTTTTATAAACCGGCCCGGAGTCTAAAGAAGCCTCCATATGCATAATCGATATTCCGGTAAATGCTTCCCCAGCTAAAAGGCTTCTTTGTATGGGAGCGGCCCCCCTCCATTTCGGCAAAATAGAGGCATGGATGTTTATACAACCCAAAGTTGGGGCATGAAGAATATCATTAGTTAATATTACTCCATAAGCTGCAACTACTAGTAAATCAGGATTGAATGAATTAAATATTTCGATATCTTTTTTATTTTTAAGATTTATTGGGGTCTGCACTATAAGGCCATTATCTAATGCAAATTTTTTTACATCAGAGGGCTTGGCCTTTCTTCCTCTGCCTGAGAGTCGATCTGGTTGTGTATATACTGCAACAACCTCATGTTCTGAATTAATCAAAGACTCCAATGCTGGAATTGAAAATTTAGGTGTGCCAGCAAAAATTATTCGTTGAGATTTTATCACAAATTAAATAGCCTATTTATCTAAGTCGACTCGACATCGATATTCTCAGAATTCATTCGTTTTTCTTTTTCAATTCTTTTTCGTATTCTTTGACGCTTTAAATTAGAAAGGTAATCAACGAATAACTTTCCATCGAGATGATCAATTTCATGTTGTATGCAAAGTGCGAGGAGCCCTTCTGCTTTCATCTCGTATTTTTTACCCGATATATCTTGTGCATGAAATAGAATATTTTCAGCTCTATCAACACTCTCATAAAAACCTGGGACTGATAGGCATCCCTCTTGCAAGTCACTTTTGCCATCTTTTTCTAAAATTTCGGGGTTTATAACCACGAGAGGCTGTGTTTTGTCCTCAGACACGTCGATTGTAATAACCCTCATTGAAATCCCGACCTGGGTAGCAGCTAAACCTACTCCGGGCGCAGCATACATAGTCTCAAACATATTTTTTACTAAAATTTTTATATCTTCATCAATCCTATCCACTAATTTTGCTTTAGTGCGAAGCCTTGGATCTGGAAATTGAAGAATGTTGAGAATAGTCATTTATTTTATTTTCCAAGAAAAATCTAATTTTAGAAAGTTATTTTACCGGATTTGTAAGGCAAAATTAAAAAAACAATATAATGAAATATGTTTATTTATTTTTCAGAAAAATTGCAAATATTCTTACTTTTATAAGTGAAAAATTTTTTTTAAGCTTTATTTTCACCAAAAAACTTTCCGATTAGTAAATAATCGATATTTTTTCAAAAATCTGCAAACTTTTTCCCTAAAATCAAAGGGGAAGGGGGAAGGCTGTTTTTATTACCATTAGGATTAAACACTGGCTTATCGGCCAATATTCCAATAAATCATTAAATAAAGTGACTAATTGCTTTACTACTATGGGGAATACAAGCATGCTAGTCTTATGAAGATTTCTAGGTTATGCATGTTTGTGTAATATATACGGAAAATTTTTGTTGAAGCTTGGTCTTAAACCATATATTCGCGCCTAAGTATGTTTTTTTACTAGGATTTTATTGAAATAGCATGCTGGCAAGGAAAATTTGATATGAATGAAAATCTGATTGATGTATTGATTTACATTTATGAAAACTACATGGACAGCGAACAGGCGATGCCGATGGATCAAATTGCCCTCGAGGAAGAGCTGCTGCAAGCTGGCTTTAAAGAGGGAGAGGTCAATAAAGCATTTGATTGGCTAGATGAGCTAGCCTGGAGACAAGGTAGTCTTGTTGACTATGGGGAGACCTCGGTCGCGAGCTACTCTACCAGAGTTTTTAGCCCTCAAGAACAGCAAAAAATGGATATAGAAATACAGAGTATGCTCCTGAATTTAGAGCAAATGGGGATTCTTGATCCACGAAGTAGAGAGTTAGTCATTGAGCGTGGAATGGCTATCGAGACAGATGAGTTAACTCCTGAAGATATAAAATGGATTGTCTTGTTAGTGCTCCTTAATCAACCAGGGCAAGAAAATGCGTTTGCTTTGATGGAAGAGCTTGTTTACACCGGCGAACCACCACATTTGCACTAAACCATAATTTTCAGAATTGTGAATAGAAATTAATATGAGCATGATTTTTATAAAAATTTTTTTGCAAAAAGTATAGACCCATATGAACCTGGTAATAGTCGAATCTCCTGCAAAAGCAAAAACAATTCAAAAGTACCTTGGGAAAGAATTTGAGGTACTTGCCTCTTATGGTCATGTGAGAGACCTAATACCCAAGGAAGGCGCTGTTGATCCAGAAAATAAGTTTTCTATGAAATATCAAATCATAGAAAGAAACGATAAACATGTAAAAGCAATCACCACTAAATTAAAAAAAGCAGATGCTTTGTATCTTGCAACAGATCCGGATAGGGAAGGAGAGGCCATTTCCTGGCACCTTTATGAATTGCTCGAACATAAAAATAAGTTGAAAAATAAAATCGTTCATAGAGTTGTTTTCAATGAAATTACTAAGAAAGCCGTAAAAGATGCTGTAGCAAACCCTAGAGAGTTATCAATGGATCTTGTAAATGCTCAACAGGCCAGAAGAGCGTTGGACTATTTGGTCGGATTCAATCTTTCTCCATTGCTTTGGAAAAAGATAAGACGAGGATTATCTGCAGGACGAGTTCAAAGCCCAGCCCTGAGATTAATTTGTGAAAGAGAAAATGAAATAGAGGCCTTTAAGAAAAAAGAATACTGGACTATAAAAGCTGATACTGAAAAAGAGAATCACAAATTTAGCGGGAAATTGACTCATATAGGTGATAAAAAACTTGGGCAATTCAGTATTAATGATAAAAATAAAGCAGACGATGTAGAACAAAACATCTTAAAAGAATCAGACGGAAGATTGGTAGTTGATAAAGTAGAGAAAAAACAAAGGAAGAGAAATCCGGCTGCACCCTTTACAACCTCTACATTACAGCAAGAGGCATCTAGGAAACTTGGATTTACATCTCAGCGCACTATGAGAGTAGCGCAACAGTTATATGAGGGTGTTGATATAGGATCTGGTTCTATCGGATTAATTACCTATATGAGAACAGATTCGGTACATCTTGCTGATGAAGCGATTCAAGAAGTACGGCATTTTATAGAAAAGAAATATGGAAATGAGAATTTACCAAGCTCTATAAGAACTTTTAAAACGAAGGCAAAAAATGCCCAGGAAGCTCATGAAGCTGTAAGGCCAACGTCAATTAATCATATACCAAATGAGATAGAGTCTTACTTGGATAAAGATCAATTAAAGCTTTACAGCCTCATATGGAAAAGAACTGTTGCCTGCCAAATGATTCATGCGACCATCCATACCATAGCGGCTGATCTAAAGGCAGGCGAGAAAAACATATTCAGATCTACGGGCTCAACAATTGCAATACCTGGTTTTATGCAAGTATACATGGAGGGCACAGATGATGATAAAAATAAAGATGATGATAATGAAAAATTACTGCCTCCATTAAAAGAAGGTGAAACTCTTAATCTTTTAAAGTTAAGGCCTGAGCAGCATTTTACAGAGCCGCCTCCAAGATATTCTGAAGCGAGTCTAGTAAAAGCTCTTGAGGAGCATGGAATAGGAAGGCCCTCTACTTATGCCTCAATTATATCAACTCTTCAAGATAGAGATTATGTTGAACTTGAAAAGAAGCGTTTTTCCCCTACCGACGTAGGCCGAGTTGTGAATAAATTTCTTACCAACTATTTTACACAATACGTCGATTATAATTTCACTGCAAAACTAGAGGACGATCTTGATGCCATATCAAGAGGTGAAGAAGATTGGATGCCACTTCTTCAAAGATTTTGGCAACCTTTTAAAAATAAAATTGATCATACCCAAGAAAATGTACAGCGATCTGATGTAACGCAAGAAAAGCTTGACGAGAAATGCCCCAAATGCAATGAGCAACTATCTATACGGCTTGGCCGTAACGGTAGTTTTATTGGGTGTACTGCATATCCTGAATGCGATTATACAAGAAATTTAAATGAGACTGAGGAATCGGCAAATGAATCGGAAAAGATTGATCGAAGATGTCCGACATGTGACTCAGAGTTAGTTATAAAACAAGGTCGCTATGGAAAATTTATTGGCTGCTCTAGCTATCCGAATTGTAAATTTATTGAGCCACTAGAAAAACCAAAAGATATGGGTGTTACCTGTCCAAAATGTACAAAAGGAAGCATATTAGAAAGAAAGTCAAGACGTGGTAAAATATTCTACTCTTGTTCTGAATACCCAAAGTGTGATTATGCTATTTGGAATCAGCCTGTCGCAGAGAATTGTCCAAAATGTGGGTGGCCTATTCTTACGATTAAGACAACAAAAAAACGTGGCGCAGAGAAAGTATGCCCGCAGCAAGAGTGTTCCTTTTTAGAACCCTATGAAGATGAAATAAAGGAAGAGACGGAAAAGGTCTCTAATTCTTAGTTGACAAAATTTCAATTAGATCTTGTAAAAAAAATAACTAGAAATGGCGGTATTATTGCTTACCCAACTGAGGCCGTCTACGGCTTAGGTTGTGATCCGCTTAATCCTGAAGCAGTAAACCGATTACTCAGAATAAAGCAACGCTCTATGCGTAAAGGGCTTATTATAATAGCTAGCAAGATTGAACAAATCTTACCTTATGTTGCATTAAAAGATAAATGGATAAAGCATATTGAAAAATCTTGGCCTGGTAGTCAGACATGGCTGATACCGGTCGCAGAAAATGTTCCTATTTGGATAAATGGCGGTAAAAGTCTGATTGCTTGCAGAGTAACCGCACATCCGGTAGCAAACTCTATTTGCGAACATTTAGGAAGTGCTATTATTTCAACAAGTGCAAATAAAAGTAAGCAAAGGCCGGCAAAAACAGCACTACAAGTGAGGATGCGTTGTCCTGAAGTTGATTTTATAGTCTCAGGGGAGCTTGGTGACCTAAAAAAACCAACGCCAATTTATGATATAACCACTGGAATAAAAATAAGATAACTTATGAATAATGAGCTGCCTAACATTGAAGAAGTAAGGAGCTATCTTCTCAATCTCCAAGAGAACTTATGCAAGGTGCTCTCACAAGAAGATGGTCAAAGCTTTATAGAAGACTCCTGGAAAAGCAAGATCGGTTTTGGTAAATCTAAGATTCTTGAAAATGGTAAAATATTTGAAAAAGCTGGGGTCAATTTTTCACATGTAAAAGGGACAAAGCTACCCCCTTCAGCTACTTCATCTAGGCCAGAATTATCAGGAAGATCATATCAAGCATTAGGTCTTTCAGTGGTAGTTCATCCAAGGAATCCCTTCATACCAACAGCACATGCAAATGTAAGATTTTTTATGGCAGAAAAAGAAAAAGAAAATCCAGTATGGTGGTTTGGAGGAGGTTTTGATTTAACACCCTACTATGGTAACTATGAAGATGTAGTTCATTGGCATAGAACATCCAAAGAAGCATGTGATCCTTTTGGGAAAGAGGTTTATCCAAAATTTAAAAATTGGTGTGATGAATATTTTTTTTTAAAGCATCGAAATGAACCGCGAGGGGTCGGGGGTCTATTTTTTGATGACTTAAATGAATGGGGCTTCAAAAAATCATTTCTGTTTATGCAAAGTGTTGGTAATCATTTCATAAAAGGTTACTTGCCCATAGTTCAAAAACAAAAAAATAAGGTATATGGAGAAAAAGAACGTAATTTCCAATTATACCGACGTGGAAGATATGTAGAATTTAATCTTGTTTTAGATCGCGGAACTATATTTGGACTCCAGTCAGGAGGAAGGACGGAGTCTATATTGATGTCTTTGCCGCCTGAAGTAAGATGGCTCTACAACTATACTCCAGAATTACATAGTGCTGAAGCTGAGCTATACGAAGTTTATTTGAAGCCAAAAGATTGGTTGAAGAACGATTAATTAGGAAAAAAATGCGCCTATAAATATTTATAAATCCAATTTTTTATCCATTCTCTTGATTGAAAACCACTAAAGCGCGCAACCTCTTCTCGGTTTTTGAACATAATTATTGTTGGAAATCCTCTTATGTCATGCTCACTTACTAATTTCATATTTTCGTCAACATCAACTTCAACTTTCATCAATAGGACACTGCCATTCATTTCATTTACTGTGGCTTCAAGATTTGGGCTAATTGAGATGCAAGGTACACACCAATCCGCCCAGAAATCAACTAAAATTAGTGTGTCTTCTGATCGATAAATAACATCTTTTTCAAAATTATATAAATCAGTAGTAAATATTTTTAAATCTTGCATTATAGTTTTGTTGCTCCTTCAAATATTTTTACTTATTTCGATAAATGTTGAAGGAGTTTATTCAGATTTTTAAAAAAGTAAGTAAAATATAAAGAATAATTATTTTTATTCAATTAATTACCTATATACTTACTAATTATGTTCTGTAACAATGTATGAGCTCTCAAAATACTTTGTCAAACCAGCTAGCAAACAGTAGCATGCGGATAATCTTATTCAATAGTGAAAATGTAAAAATTTTAAAAGAAAATGAGCAATCCTATCCGTATAGCTTCAAGAAAGTCACCACTAGCGATGTGGCAAGCAGAATATATAAAAAATTCTCTTCTCGCAATTTATCCAGATATTGAAGTCGAAATATTAGGGCTAACTACTAAAGGTGATAAATTACTTGATTCTCCCCTAGCAAAAATAGGGGGGAAAGGGTTATTCGTAAAAGAGCTTGAAAATAAAATTCTCGATAAAAGCGCAGATATTGCTGTTCATTCAATGAAAGATGTTCCAGTATTTTTGCCAGAAGGGCTCGAAATAGCAGCCATCACAAAAAGAGATGATCCAAGAGATGCATTCGTAAGTAATGAATTTAGGTCTTTTCTAGATTTACCTAAAAATTCAATTGTTGGCACTTCTAGCTTACGCAGACAATCTCAATTATTAGCGCAAAGACCCGATCTGCAAATAAAATCTCTCCGCGGAAATGTAAATACGCGATTATTAAAATTAGATAAAAAAGAATATGACGCAATTATACTAGCTGCTGTGGGGCTAAAAAGGTTACAGCTTGAAAATAGAATAACAGAATACTTTGATCAAAATAAATTTATACCTGCGATAGGACAAGGTATCATTGGTATCGAATGTAGAAAGGATGACTTCGAATTAAAGAATCTTCTTAATTCATTGCATGATAAAGAAACTGCAATTTGCTTAGAAGCAGAAAGAGCAATGAATGAGAGGCTAAACGGAGGCTGCCAGGTACCAATCGGTGGGCATGCTCAGTTACATGATGAAATGATTTCAATCAAGGGCATAGTAGGGTCAACACAAGGAGAAAAGATAATATCTGCAGATAGATTTGGGTCTAAAGACGATGCCACAAAGTTAGGGTGCCAACTTGCAGATGAATTAATAAAAAATGGTGCGGATGTGATTTTAGAAAGTTTATATGAAAAAAATAAATAATTAAGATAAAAAAAATGAACATTCCTTGTAGCTTAGATGGTCTGAATATATTAGTTACTCGTCCAAGCGAGCAAGCTAATGAATTAGCTGAACTGATAAGTAAGGCTCATGGTCGTCCTGTTAATTTTCCAACAATAGAAATTCTAGGGCCCTCAAATAAGAAAGAGATTAAACAAAAACTCTCAGAAATTACGGAAAGCTATTTACTTATATTCATAAGTACAAATTCTGTAAAATATGCGTTTCCATTAATGCCGGAGAGTATTCCAGAAAATCTCAATATTGCCGCGATAGGAACAACAACAGCAAGAAAATTGGATGAATTTGGATTAAAGCCACAAATAGTTCCACAAACAAATATGGATAGTGAAGAGCTTCTTTTCTTATTAAAAAATAAAAAGCTAAAGGACAAGAAAATTTTCATAATTAGAGGTAATAATGGACGTAATTATTTAAAAGAAGAGTTAGAAAAACTAGGCGCAAAAACTGAATACTTGGAAGTATATAGAACAGAAATTCCAAAAAGAGATGCGAGGAATCTTATTGATAATTGGGATAAATTTGTTGATGTTGTAACAGTTACATCTGCTCAAATACTTGAAAATTTATTTATCCTTGCTGGAAGCGGTGGAGAAAAAAAATTGAAAAAAACACCGATATTAGTGGCCAGTAAGCGTTTGGCGGAAAGAGCAAAGTCACTAGGTTGTGAGGAAATTTATACTGCTAGCTCGGCAAAAGACGAAAGTATGTTAAAAAGTCTTTGCGAAATTCGTAAAAACTTTTTATCCTAAATTTATGATGACATTAAGTTGAAACACATCCCTGAAGCCAATTAACTATCTGAACAGTAAATAATGAATATAATTAAAAAACCAGCTGCTCTTATATTAATAGGCCTCGTGTCGTTAGCAGGAATTTCGGCATTGTCTATATTTTATTCTATAGGCACAGCAGATGAAATTTCACAATTACAGGATAATTTAAAACAAAATATTGAAAAGAATAAGTATTTTGAAAAAAAACTGATCGAATCTAATAAGATATTTAATGAAAAAGAAGAATTTTTCAAAAATGAATTACAAAAATTAACCACAAACTCAAAAAAAGAACGAATTAACTATCCCGCTCCTTCACCATTAAAAAAGTTATCTAAAGAAGATAAAAAAAATCCCACTTTAGTTGATAGTTGGCTAATTTCGGAAGCTGAATATTTATTGCAACTTGCGAATGATAGATTAAATTTAGCCAAGGACTTAAAGACAGCGAAGAATGCTCTAATAGCTGCTGATGAAAAATTAATGAAAACTAATAATACTTCTTTCGATCCTATTCGAAAGCAGATTGCTTTTGATATTCAATTAATAAATGTAACTAAGTCTCCAGATAAAATAGGAATTTCTGCAAAAATTTCCGCTTTAAATTCTCAAATTATGCAATTGCCCTTAAAAAATGCATCGATGAAAAAGGTAATGAAGAAAACTAAAAAGGAAGATGAAAAAGTTAGCGATAGAAATTGGGATAACTTAATTAATAATATCTTAATTGGATTACAGAATACTATAAAAATTCAAAAAAGAGATGAGCCAATTTCAACTATTTTACCTCCTGAGCAGCAATATTTTATTTTTGAAAATTTAAAGCTTTTCTTGGAATCCTCAAGAATGGCAATGATTCAGGCAGATAATACAATGTTTCAATACTATTTAGAGAAATCAAAAAATTGGATAGAAAAACATTTTTATAAATCAGATAACATTACAAAAGAAGTGTTACTTACTATAGATGAGTTAATGAAAATCGAGGTAAATCCTAAGTATCCTAATATAAGTAAATCTCTCTCTTTATTAAAAGAAATAAAAGAGGACTTGCATAAAATTTCGTTTGAAGAAATAAGCAAGCCTCAGACAATAAAAATAGAATGAAGCTTTTATTTAAAATTTGGCTTGTAATTCTTATAGGAGCAATTGTTGGTATAGTAGTAAAGCAAGACAGTGGTTATGTTCTTTTATCAATTGGATACTATACGGTTGAGATGAGCTTCACTTTCTTACTCTTGATGATTTTCGTTGTTTTCTTTATTTTGTATTTTATTATGCGTCTTTCTATTCGCACATATAGGTTTCCAGGTGAGGTGAAAAGTTGGAATCAGCAAAGATATGGAAGAAGGGCCCAGAGTGCAATGACAAGAGGCCTGCTAGAGATTTCCGAGGGAAATTGGAAAGTAGCTGAGAAGAGATTAATAAAATATGCAAAAAAATCTGAGGCGCCGCTGCTTAATTATTTAGCCGCAGCGCGAGCGGCTCAATTGCAGGGAGAGCATGAACGCCGTGATGCTTATATAAGACTAGCTCATGAAAATATGCCATCTGCTGATATTGCTGTTGGTCTTACCCAGGCGGAACTTCAACTTGCAGATCATCAGTTAGAGCAAGCATTGGCGACTCTTCGTCACCTAAGATCTGTAGCACCAAAACATACCTATGTACTTCGCTTGCTGCGGAGGCTGTATGAGCAACTTGGAGATTGGGATCATTTATTAGAACTTATCCCTGAGCTCCGCAAACGTAAAGTTGGAACGATTGAAGATTTAAGGCAGCTTGAATGTAAAACGTATCGATCTCTTCTTAAGCAGGCGTCGCAAGTCAAAGGAGAAAGTCAGCTAAAACAAGTTTGGAGTACGATTCCAAAATCTTTAAAGATAGACGGAGATTTAGTAACGGATTATGCGGAGTACCTGAAAAAAATAGGCCAAAATACCGAAGCTGAGAATCTTATTCGAGAAACACTCAAGCAAGGCTGGAATATTAAATTAGTTGAATTATATGGTCTCCTTGACTGTGAAAATCCTGGAAAAAATCTCTCTGATTTAGAAAAACTTTTAATACAACACCCCGACAACCCCATATTATTTCTTGCTTTAGGTAGGTTATCTGTAAAAGCAAAATTATGGGGTAAGGCTAAATATTACTTGGAATTATGCACAGACAGGAGTGGACCTATTGATGCTTTTCATGAATTAGCTCAGGTACTCAATTATCTAGGCGAAAAAGAAAGTGCATTAAAAATATATCAAAAAGCTTTTCACAAAGAATAAAAAAATATACTGTCAGAAAAATTGAAAATTTATTTAATTTTTTAAAGACATTATTAATCCATCTCTCAAATTAGAATATTTTAATTTCACTCCTAAATCTACGACCATTTTTCTATTATGAATTCGGCGAGATTCCGATAAATATGATAGAAGAGCTTCAGATAAAATTGATTTTGACTCATCAAATGAAATTATTGGCGGTCTAGGCATTCCAGTCAAATCAGCAATTAAATTAAAATAATCAGGCATTTTTCCAGGATGCCCATCGCTGACATTATACACTTCGCCATCGTTGCCGTCCTTCATGGCGGCAGTACATGCCCTGACCAAGTCGTAGGAATGGATCCTATTCGTCCATGGGGCATCTTCTCGCGATACGATAGGTGTTTTTTTCTCCAGCCTTGCTAGTGGTAATCTTCCTGGACCATAAATTCCAGCTACTCGTAAGGTGACCAATTCATACTGGATTTTCTTTTTCCATTCTCTTAATAGTTTCTCGGCATTTACCCTTCGTTTTGCCCTATCAGCTTGTGGATTGATGGACTGTTTTTCATCTATCCATCCGCCTTTACAATCCCCATAAACTCCGGTAGTACTCATGTAAACGATTTTACGAGGTTTGCCACTTTTTGAAAGGCCATAAAGAAAATTTCTCATCCTATTGTCAATAATGCCAATGGAAGGGGGTGGAGCAAAATAAAAAATATCCCTGTTTCTAGTGCTATTAAAGGGAAGATCTTGGTGGTCAAGGTTGCAACAAATTGCCTCAATTCCATGGTTGTTTACATGTGATTTTTTCTCTTCAGATGTAACCACAACGGTAACTTTCTCACCTTTTTCAATGTATCTTAAGGCAACTTGCTTTCCAATATATCCGTAACCGATGATAAACATAGTGCTATGGGGTTTTTATCCAGAGATTAATAAAGGAAAATAAGGATATATTATTTTTAGCTGAAGACAAAGTATGAGTTTTACTGTTACTGTAACACCAAGTGGTTATCAATTTGAAGTTGAGCCTGGAGAGGTTTTGCTTGATGCTGCCCTAAGACAAGGGATCGAGATACCTTATGGTTGCGGAGAAGGAAGCTGTGGTGCCTGTTTAGCACCGTTAATTTCTGGAGAAGTAAGTTACCCAGGTAACGAATTCCCCTCAGCATTAGATGATGATTCTGATGGGCATTGCCTTCCATGCACAGCGATGGTTGAAAGTAATCTCACTATCGAAATAGAAGAGTTGCAGTCAAAAAATAAAGTGAAGAAGGAAGAAACCGAGATCGATACAATACCTTGCCGAGTAGAAAAAATAGAGCATCTTACTTCTAATGTTATGAGGTTGATACTTCAATTGCCAAAGGATCAGGAATTAAATTTCACGGCTGGGCAATACCTTAAGCTGTTTTTGAAAGATGGCACCTACCGAAATTTCTCAATTGCCAATGCTCCCCATAGAAAGAAATATGTGGAACTACACATAAAAAATTTTGGTGGTAGCGAGTTTATGAAATGGATTTTTGAGGATATGTCCGAAAAATCAGTTCTAAAAATAGAAGCCCCTTATGGCAACTTATCCCTCAATGAAAAATCGAATCGCCCGCTACTGATGATAGGTGGAGGAACTGGTTTTGCTCCTCTTAAAAGCATCATCGAATATGCGTTAGAAATGGGATTCAATAGAGAAATATTTCTATTCTGGGGTGCGATTTCAGAAGAAGAGCTTTACTTAAGTGAATTGCCTGAAGCATGGTCAAAGCAGTATGAAAATTTTCACTATATTCCTGTGCTGTCCTCTCCGGTCGACTCTTGGTCGGGAAAATCTGGATGGGTTCATGAGATAGTGCTCCATGATATCAAAAATTTATCCGATTTCGATATTTATATGGCAGGCCCACCCGCTATGTTAAGAGCTGCGAAAGAAAGTTTATTATGTGAGGATATATCTGAAGATCAATTGCACTACGATCCATTTGAATTTTCGTAAGGCGTAATAATAACTATATTTTAATACCGCCAAACTTCCTTTTCGATTGAATGCTTGAAGCAATAAAGCCGATTATTCCTCCTAAGAAAAGAAAAGCTGTAGCGTAAAAGAAAATATATTTATCCGATCCCTTGGTATTAATTTGGTCGCCTAGTTTTTCATCAATTTCTTTTTCACTTAAAATATTTATAGCTGTTTCAGCTCGGGAATTAAGATTTCTATTTGCATTATTAACTTCAGCTTGATTTATATTTTCCTCTAACTGTAATATTTTCTTTTCTGCTAACCTAAGCTTCTTCTCTATTTCAGAATTACTGTTTAAGTCTATATTTTTATTGGCTTGTTTGAGTTCTTGTATAACCGCTTGGGCTTCAAGCAACATAATATTGGATGGTTTTTTTTCAGTCACATAGGTAGATTCTATCCAGCCTTGCTTATTACTGGTGAGTCTTACTTTTGTATACTTTTCTTTTACTCGCAATATCTCAATTGGAGTACCGCTCGTAAGTAATTCGATTGGATCATTTTTATCTGATGGTTGATCATAAAATCCAACAACTAATTTATCGGTTATATATGCTGCATTTATGGACGGCATGAAAAACAAAAAGGCAAAGTAAAATAAAATTCTTTTCATACTAATGTTTCCTTATTAGCGCATAAAATAAAAAAAACTATTGAGATATGCCAGAATAGCGTAACAAAGGTTCTATTATAGGATTTCTACCCCGAAAATTTTTAAATAAGTCGGCAGCATCGCTAGATCCACCCATTTCAAGAATATTTTCTAAGAATAATTTTCCAGTATCTGTGTCAAAAATTCCTTTTTCCTCAAACAATGAGAAGGCATCTGCTGATAAAACTTCTGCCCATTTATAACTATAGTACCCGGCCGCATACCCTCCTGAAAATATATGAGAAAAGCTATGTGCAAAACGATTTATCTCTGGTGGGAATATGACAGCTGTCTGCTCGCGCACTTGGTCTAGGATTTCATAAATACGGCCACCCATTTTAGGATCAAATTCTTTATGAATTAAAAAATCAAATAATGAAAATTCTATTTGTCTCAGCATCGCGATAGCGGATTGAAAGTTTTTTGCTCTCTCCATTTTTTTAATCATCTCATTTGGTATGGGCTTGTTTTCTAAATAATGGTTTGAAATGATTTTTAGAGCCTCAGGGTTCCAACAAAAATTTTCCATAAATTGAGATGGGAGTTCAACAGCATCCCAGGCGACGCCATTTATACCAGCAATAGAGGGATAATTAATTTTAGTCAACATATGATGAAGGCCATGGCCAAATTCATGAAAAAGGGTTTCAACCTCATCATGGTTGAGTAGTGCATTATTTTTACCAACCGGAGGGCTAAAATTGCATGTTATATAAGCGACAGGTAATTGGTTAACTTTCGTTGTAACTCTTCGACCAACGAATGTATCCATCCAGGCCCCGCCTTGCTTTTTCGCTCTTGCATACAAATCAAGATAAAACTGAGCTATCAACTCACCGTTTTCGTTCTTAATCGAGAAAAACTTCACGTCTTGATGCCACTTCTGTACTTTATCAACAGATTCAAATTCAACTTGAAATACTTTAGACATTATATGAAACATGCCCAAAACAACTTTATCCTCGGGGAAAAATGGCCTTATTTCTTCTGATGAGATTTTATACCTTTCTTTTTTCAATTTCTCAGAGAAATATGCGAAGTCCCAAGCTTCTATACTTTCTAACCCCAAAGTTTTTGCAAAATTTCTCAATTCTAGGAGCTCTCTTTCTGCCTGTAACTTGGATTTCTGCGTTAATTGCAGTAAGAAATCAAGGACCTCTTCTGCAGAGCTTGCCATTTTTTTTGCCAAAGATAGTTCCGCAAAGTTATTAAAACCAAGCAGTTGTGCCTGCTCATGTCTTAACTTTAAAATTTGCTCCATAATCTGACTATTATCAAATTTTCTATCATGGGGGCCGTCATTCGATGCACGGGTATTATAGGCAATATATAACTCTTCTCTGAGTTTACGATTATCGGAGTACTGCATGATTGGGATATAAAGCGGTTGATCTAATGTAATGATCCATCCATCCTCATTCTTTTCTTGAGCATTCTGTTTAGCTAAGTCAACTATAGATTGGGGAAGACCTTCTAGGTCTTTTAGGTCTGTAATTTTTTTTGACCATTCATTTGAGCAATCAAGAACATTTTCTGAAAACTTACTTGATAGCTCTGAGAGAAGCTGTCTATTTTTCTTAAATAATTTTTTCTTATCATCTGGTAAATCGATACCTGAAAGGTAAAAGTCATCTAAAATCAACTTTAAAACTCGAGTTTGATGTGTATTAAGATTTTTTCCTGAATGAAATAACTTTTTATACAATTTATATAAATCTTCATTTTGTGAAAATTCTGTAATGTATTTTGAAATTTTTTGTAAGCAAGCATTGTAGGCGCTACGAGTATCATCCGAATTTACCACCGAATTCATATGTGATACTGGCGACCATGCTCGTGTAAGTTGTTCATCTAATTCGTCGATAGGTTCAACGAAGTTTTCCCACGTTGGCTCTTTTATTTCAGTTATTAGATCCTTTATTTTTTTTCTATTTTCTTGAAGAATGAATTCAATTGCAGGCTCAATGTGAGAAGACTGAATATTTTCAAATTCAGGAAGATCAGTTTTATTTAGCAGTGGATTTTTCATGAATTTTTAAAAAAATTTATTTTAAAAAAGAATTTGATTTACTCAATATTACGTTCGTGTTTGGCAATACCCCCCTCCATATCAGGAAGGATTGAGCTGCTTGCTCTACAAGCATTCCAAATCCATTTAAAACTTTATCTGCCCCATTCCTTATGCCCCATTCCATAAACCCTGTTGGTTTATTACTATACATCATGTCATAAACCCAACTATTTTTAGAAAGGCAGTTATCCGGGATTGAGATACTATCTCCTGTAAGGCTTACTGAAGTGGCATTTATCACTATATCAAATTTCATTTCATTTAAATCATCAAAGTCACACCCATTGACTCTGTCATCATTTGATAAATGGGCAAGATCGACCGCTCTCTGTAAAGTTCGATTAGTTATGGTGAGTTTTTTTGGATTTTCTTTTAACAGTGGATGAACTATCCCCTTTGCGGCCCCTCCTGCTCCTATCAAAAGAATATTGCAACCAACTAAGCTCAACTGATTGTTAATACATAGGTCTCTTATCAAGCCAACTCCATCAGTATTATCCCCAAAAAAAATATTATCTTTTCGTGTTATCGTATTTACAGCCTCAGCTTTGCTTGCAAAATCACTTTTTCTCTTTGATAGATAAAACGCATCATGTTTAAATGGAAGTGTTACATTGAGGCCTTTGCCGCCTTTTAAAAAAAATTTATCTACAGTTTCTTCAAAGGTATCAAGCTCACAGAGAATCCTTTCATAGCTGATGTCCTCTCCTGTTTGGAGCGCGAAAGCTTTATGTATTAAGGGGGACAATGAGTGCTTTATTGGGTTTCCTATAACGGCATATCGATCTGTCATAATTTAAACTTTAATAATTACCTTATTGTTCGCACTTAAAGGAGGATAATTCATTAACTTAACCTATCTTATGGGCTACATTTTTAGCAAAATATGAGAATACCCCATCAGCACCCGCCCTTTTTAAACATAATAATGATTCTAAGATTACATCTTCCTCATTTAACCAGCCTTGTTGTGCGGCAGCCATTAACATCGAATATTCACCGCTTACTTGGTACGCAAAAGTCGGGACTCCAAATTGATCTTTTATTCTTCTTATTATGTCTAGATAAGGCATCCCTGGCTTTACCATAACCATATCGGCTCCCTCATTTAAATCTAAAGCTACCTCATGTAAGGCTTCATCTGAATTTGCCGGATCCTGTTGATATGTATCTTTTCTTTGACTTTTTAGAGCAGAAGACGATCCTATAGCATCCCGAAATGGCCCATAAAAGGACGAGGCATATTTTGCAGAATAAGATAATATTTTTGTATCAATCAGGCCTTCCTCCTCAAGGGCATCTCTTATAAAGCCAATTCTTCCATCCATCATATCTGACGGCGCAACAATGTCAGCGCCTGCTTTTGCATGAGATATTGCTTGCTGGACAAGTACATCTACAGTCTCATCATTTAAAATTTTTCCTGATTTATTTGTCAGACCATCCTGTCCTGACAAAGTGAATGGATCGAGTGCGACATCCGTAATAAGACCTAAATCAGGCACAGAATCCTTTATTTTTTTTATGGATCTCTGAATTAATCCATCTTTATTGTATGATTCTTTCGCATCACTACTTCTAATTGTATCAGTGGTTACAGGAAATAACGCTATCGCTGGAATTCCAAGAGAATGAATTTCTTTTGCTTCTTTTGTGAGATTATCTATTTGTATGCGCTCAATTCCCGGCATAGACTTTATCTTCAGGTCTTTTTCACTACTCTCTGTTACAAAAAGGGGATAAATCAAGTCAGAAACATCCAGCCTAGTCTCTCTCATAAGTCTCCGAGAAAAGTCATTGCTACGCATTCGGCGCATTCTCGTAAACGGGAATCCTCCAAGTGATTGTGTATCTTTTGCCATATTTCTATTCCTGATATTTACGTCTATATGATTTAAATATTACGGGAATCTCAATTCTAATGCGCTTATTACATCATCTTAACCTAAAAATTATCGGTTTTTTGTCAAAAAAAAACCATTTTTATCTTAAAAATGCCAAAAAAAATAAGATAAGCCAAAAATATAAAAAACTGAAATATGCAAAAAAACTACGAAATAGTTATTGGTAACATAAATTGGAAGATTTATTCGAGTAGATTTATGCTAAGCAAGGTATACTTTTTTAAAAAATACAAGATTTTTATTGTCATTTAGACTACAAATGAATAAGTTAGTAACAGATCAAAGAAAAATTTAAGGAAAAAATAAATGACGAACAAGAAACCTTGGGCAGGGCGATTTACAGAAGAAACAGATAATTTTGTCGAGGCTTTTACAGCATCTGTCAGCTTTGATCAACGCTTAGCACCGTATGATATTCAAGGATCAATAGCCCATGCCGAAATGCTTGCGAGACAAGGGATAATATCTCCGATGGAAAGAAATAATATTCATGCTGGATTAGGCCGTATCCTTGGCCACATAAATGCGGGTAGTTTTAAGTGGTCTGAAAAATTAGAAGATGTTCATATGAACTTGGAAGTGGCACTAATAGAAAATGTTGGTGATGCAGGGAAAAAACTACATACAGCACGATCACGTAACGATCAGGTGGCTACGGATATACGTCTATGGCTACGTGATGAGTTAGAGAAAATAATAAAAAAAACAAAGCTTCTTGCAAATGAAATAATCGATCTTGCAGAAAAGGAAACAGATACTATCTTGCCCGGGTTTACTCATCTTCAGATCGCACAACCGGTAACATTTGGTCATCATCTTATGGCGTGGTTTGAGATGCTGGAAAGGGATTATTGTCGTCTTGATGAATGCTCGAAACGAATGAATCAGATGCCTTTGGGGGCAGCTGCGCTAGCTGGCACCTCTTTTAAGATAGACAGGAATTATACCGCCGAACTCCTTGGTTTTCTGAACCCATGTAGAAATTCCATAGATGCTGTGTCTGATAGAGATTTTGCCATAGAGTTTTCTGCGGATGCCTCTATTCTAATGATGCATCTGACTAGAATGAGCGAGGAGCTAATAATTTGGTCTTCATCTCAATTCAAATTTGTTTCTTTATCCGATAGTTTTTGTACGGGCTCTTCTATTATGCCTCAGAAAAAAAATCCCGACGTACCTGAATTAATACGTGGAAAATCTGGTCGCATATTCGGACATTTATTCTCTCTGTTGACCTTAATGAAATCACAACCCTTAGCATATAATAGAGACAACCAAGAGGATAAAGAGCCTCTTTTTGATACGGTAGACACTTTAAATGAAGTCTTAGAGGTATTTACAAATCTTATACCAAATATTCAGTGTCATTCCGATAATATGCGCTCCGCGGCTCTTAGTGGGTTCTCAACAGCGACTGATTTGGCAGATTACCTCGTTCAAAAGGGAGTTCCTTTTCGAGATGCTCATGAAGCTGTCGGCAAAGCAGTCGCTTTTTGTATTGATAAAAATATTGACCTTTCAGATATCGAATTAAATGATTTAAAAAAATTCAATAAGGAGATTGAAGAAGATGTATTTAGTCACTTAACTCTTGAAGCTTCCGTAAAGTCTAGAAACCATGAGGGAGGCACAGCTCCCGAACAAGTCCGATATGCTATAAAGAATGCTCGTGAAAGAATTAATAAATAAAAAAGAATGAAAAATGCAGACAAAAGTTTAATTACTCTTAAAGATAATATTTCAAAATTTGCTGAGGAGCGAGATTGGGATAAATATCATTCGCCTAAAAATCTTTCTATGGCTTTAGCGGGCGAAGTTGGAGAATTACTAGAGCATTTTCAGTGGTTAAATGAGCAAGAAAGTATCGATCTAAAAGATGAAAAGAGAGAAGCAGTTGCTTATGAGATAGCAGATGTATTTATCTACCTGTTAAGACTAGGTCAAAGGCTAAACATTGACCTAGTAGAGTACGGCCATAAGAAAATGTCTATCAATGAAGTTAGGTATCCAGTTGATAAAGTAAAAGGAGACGCTCGCAGGGCAGAAGAATACTCAAAATAGTTTTTATCTCATTTTTTCTTCTAGCCACTCCGATAAACTTTCCACTTCTTCCTTACAGATGGCATGGGCCATTGGAAAGGTTTTCCATGTGACTCTGGCATTTAACTGGAGAAGTTGATTTTTTGTGTCTTCCGCTACAGATAGAGGAATGATTGGATCATTTTCACCATGTGCTAAATAGATATCTAATCCAGAGCATAATCCTGTCTTTTTTGCTAAATAAGAAGACAAGCAAACAACACCCCTTAATTTACTATCCATCTTCAATGCGCAATCTAAAGCAATTACTCCACCTTGAGAGAATCCAATTAAAAATATTTTGTCAACAGAAATACCATCGTTTTGTTGAGCACTTATTAGTTGGTTTATAAAATTAGTTGACTCATCAATCCCGGTAAGATCTATATCTTCTGATAAATCCTCTTTTTTAATATCGTACCAAGCATGCATCATAGATCCACCATTTATAGATATTGGCCTAATTGGAGCATTGGGAAAAATCGACCTTACAGAAGACTTTGATTTAAAATCTAATAAATCAAGTATAGGAACTAAATCATGGCCATTAGCCCCAAGCCCATGTAGCCAAATGAAACAAAAATTTGCTTTATTTTCAGGCTCATAAATAAGTTTTGGCTGTATAAATTGTTGCATTTGTTGCTTTTTTAGCTATAAAAAGTTCATAGATCAGATAAGTGAAGCATATACTTAAAATGTTGTAAGATTATCGTATGCTGTTTGATAAATTTTCATTTTAAATGGGGAATGTATGTCTTTATACAAAATAAGTTTAATATTTTTTTGTTGCTTCTTTCTTCTGGCTTGTGGACAAAAGGGACCTCTTAATTATCCAGATAAAAATTTATTTCAAAAGCATTCTAACTGATAAGGGACTTTAATGAATAATTTTTCTCGAAATAATAAAAATTTATTTATTGAAGAAATATCTCTCAGTGAAATAGCAGAGAAGTATGGAACTCCATGCTATGTTTATTCAAAAGCCCAGTTACAGAATAATTGGACAGCTTATAGCAATGCTTTTAAAAAAGGTCGCCATCTTATTTGTTTTTCTGTAAAAGCAAATTCAAATCTAGCAATACTTAATACTCTTGCTCGACTAGGCTCTGGCTTCGATATTGTTTCAATTGGAGAGTTAGAGAGAGTTGTAAAAGCTGGCGGGGATCCTAAAAAAATTGTTTTTTCGGGTGTCGGAAAACAGGCTCATGAAATGGAAAGGGCATTACAAGTAGGAATAAAATGTTTTAATGTAGAATCAGAGGCAGAGTTATTGCGACTTGATGAGGTGGCAAAAACAAAAAATCAAATTGCACCAGTCGCATTAAGGGTGAATCCTGATGTCGATGCTATGACCCATCCCTATATTAGTACGGGAATGATGGAAAATAAGTTTGGTATTGAAATTAATGAGGCCTTTGGTCTCTATAAAAAAGCTGATGGTCTCAAGAATATTAAAATTACAGGAGTAGATTTTCATATAGGGTCTCAAATAACGAGTTTAGGTCCATTTTTAGATGCTTTAGAAAACGTAATCTCTTTAGTGAAAAAGCTAGAGGCTGATGGTATTAAACTAGAACATTTGGACTTAGGTGGCGGTTTGGGAATTTCTTATCAGAAAGATGAAAAGGCCCCATTGCCTCCGGACTATGCGGAAGCAATATTAAAAAAATTAAAAAATCTTGATCATGAGATTATTCTAGAACCAGGAAGATCAATAGTTGCCAATACCGGTGTTTTATTGACAAAAGTTGAATATTTAAAATCAAATGAAATAAAAAACTTCGCGATTGTTGATGCTGCCATGAATGATCTGATTAGGCCCTCTCTATATAACGCATATCAAAATATAGATCTAGTTACGCAGAAAAATGAAGGGCAAGAAAAGAAATATGATCTAGTCGGCCCTGTTTGTGAGACCGCAGATTTTTTGGGAAAGTCAAGATTACTCTCACTAAATATAGGAACATTGCTCGCAATACGTGATTCGGGTGCATATGGTTTTTCAATGTCTTCAAACTATAACACTCGTCCGAGAGTGCCCGAAATAATGGTTGATGGAAAAAATTCATTTCTGATTAGGAGGCGTGAAAGATTGGATGAACTTTTTGCCAGCGAATCAATGCTTCCTTAAAAATGTTTCGCATCCCAGAACCAAATGAAGTCATGGATGATCCTGAACAGGCACTTGCATATGCAGCTGCCGACTTTATGGAATCTAATCTTCTTTTTTTAGATTTACTTGAAAAAATATCTTCAAAAAATATCAGTGGTCTTGCATTAGATATTGGATGTGGTCCTGCAAAGATACCAATTCTTCTTTTAAAAAAATATTCAAAATTAAAGATACATGCTTTAGATGCATCGAAAGAAATGCTTAATATCGCAATAGATAATGCACGAGAAGATCAAGATATTCAAAATAGGTTAGCTTTTATACATGGGATGTTACCACACCAAATTTTACCCTCGTCTGAATATAAGATTTTTCTAAGCAATAGTGTATTACATCATTTATCGGACCCTCATCACTTATGGGTTCTTATTAAAGAAATCACAAAGAAAGGGGCAAAAATACTAGTTATGGATCTCAACCGCCCTAAAAGCAAAAAAGAAGCAAAGTGTTTAGTAAATTTGCATGCAAAAAATGAAGCGAACGTACTAAAGGAGGATTTCTTTAATTCGCTTTGTGCTTCTTATACTATAGAGGAAATCAAAGAACAGCTCGATAAAGCTCAATTAAATGGATTGAAGATTGAGATGGTAAGTGAGAGACATTGGGCTGTCTTTGGTAGTATTATTTAAATATTGAGTTAAATTGAGTGTCAATGAATTAAAAAAATGAAAAATAAGTTTTTAAAAATGCAAGGTTTGGGAAATGATTTTATAGTTTTTGATTCTACCCATGCTCAATTAAAATTTAGTCCGGAGCAAATAAAAAAAATTTCGCATCGAAAATTTGGTATAGGATGTGATCAAGTACTCTTTATTGAAAAACCAAAAAATTCTGAAACAGATTTTTTTTACAGGATTTTTAATGCTGATGGAACAGAGGCTAAACAGTGTGGTAATGGAGCAAGATGTATAGCCCTATTTATTCAGAAAAAAAATTTATCGGAAAAATCGAAATTAAAAATTGGCACAAAAAGTGGAACCATTATCACGGAAGTTGTTAATGAAAATGAAGTAATGGTAGATATGGGTGTGCCTAGCTTTATGCCCTCGGATATACCTTTCATAACAGAGAGAGTTGCCAAGGTGTATCAAATACAATTAAATGACAATGTTCATGATTTCAGCGTAGTTTCGATTGGTAATCCACATGTTGCTTTGGTCGTAGAGGACCTTTCAAAAATTGAGATAGCTAATATAGGTTCAATGATTAGTAACCTAAAATCCTTCCCTGAAGGAGTAAATGTAAATTTTATGGAAATTAAAAATTCTTCTAAAGTAAATCTTAAGGTTTATGAAAGGGGTGTAGGTGAAACAATGGCCTGTGGGTCAGGGGCTTGTGCGTCTGTTGCAATCGGTATTTACAGAGGATTTCTTAATAATGAAGTACAAGTTTGTCAGCCAGGTGGAAATCTTATGGTAAACTGGGAAAATGAAAATTCATCTATTTTTATGACTGGCCCAGCTTCGATTGTTTATGAGGGAATTTTCGAGACATGACCTTACAAAATAAAGATTTAGATAACAAAACGGATGATTTGGAAGAAAAGATCGCTGATTACTTGATAGCGCACCCTGACTTCTTTGAACGCCATCTAAAAACATTATCCTCAATTGATATTCCTCATTCCACTGGAACTGCCATTTCGCTCATAGAGAGACAAGTTCAAACCCTTCGGCAGAAAAATCAAGAAATGAGGGGGAAATTAGATAGCCTTTTGGGCGTTGCTCGTGAGAACGAATCTTTAACAGACCGTTTGCACCATCTTACCCTATCACTTATCGAGACAAGAAGTTTTGATGAGGCATTGAATACACTTCAAGATGAACTTAGTAATTTATTTAAAGCTGATGCCGTTGAAATAAAGTTATTCTCTAGGGAAGAACTAGAAAATCATGTCTCTGAAATAAGCCCTGCTTTATTTAGGGAGTTTATCGATAGTCAAATGCCAAGTTGTGGGGAGCTTTCTGAAAAGCAACTAGAGTATTTATTTGGATACCAAGCAAAAGACACTTGCTCTGTAGCCCTCATACCAGTTCAGTCTCCACCCTTGATAGGCATTTTAGCAGTTGGTAGTTCAGATAAAGATCGATTTAATTCTAATAAAAGTGTTGATTTCTTAAAACGTCTTTCAGATATTGTGAGTGCAACACTCACAGCTGTATCAAGTCCAGGTGTCTAAAAAATTTTACTCTTCAGGCGAAGTATTGGGGGGTTTCTTAAGCTTCTTGCAATATGAAAAACGCTCTTCACCGCATACCATAAAAGCTTACGAGAGAGATCTACATCAGTATATCTCCTATTGTAAAAGAGAAGCCAAAGAGCCATGGAGTAATACAAACCAACAGGACATTAGACTTTATATCTCAGCAAAACATAGGGAGGGTCTATCGGGAAAAAGCTTACAAAGACATCTTTCATCACTGAGGGCAATTTTTAATTATATGCTACGAGAGGGATTTTTGAAAAGCAATCCTGCCTTGGGCGTGAGGGCTCCAAAAATAAAACGCAAACTACCAACAACTCTTGATATAGATCAATTAAGTCACCTATTAAATTTACCTGAAAATTCCTCTATTAATATAAGGGACAAAGCAATCATGGAGCTTTTTTATTCTACAGGATTAAGATTAAGTGAATTAGCTTCCTTAAATTTAAATGATTTAAAGGGATCTGAAGGTTTGTTAACTGTTACAGGAAAAGGTGGAAAAAGTAGGCTGGTTCCTGTTGGAAAAATTGCTCTTCAGGCAATAAAAAAATGGATTAAAGTAAGAAAAGATTTTCTTCAAAAAAATGAAGAGGCCCTTTTTGTAAGTAAAATCGGTCAGCGATTGAGTGTGAGAAGCATCGAGTTAAGAATAAAAAAGCATTCAATAGAAAGAGGAATTCCCAGGAATGTTTATCCTCATATATTTAGGCATTCTTTTGCAAGCCATTTGCTTGAATCATCGGCTGATCTGAGGGCTGTTCAAGAGTTACTTGGCCATGCTGACATTAGTACAACTCAAATTTATACCCATCTAGATTTCCAACATCTTGCAAGAGTCTATGATCAATCCCATCCGAGGGCTAATAAGAAAAGTAAAAAGCTTAAAAAATAGGATGAAAATAAAAATACTCCCCTTTTAATACTGTTTTTATGAAAAACAGGCCAAAAAATGTCAAAAAAAATGAATTATTTCTATAAAAGATACCTAGCAGTAGGAATATCAAAAAGACAGGCATTGCCGGATTAAGCTAAACTTAGCGCCCTTATTCTAAAATTGGAAAAAATGGTGCAAAAAATACATGCAACAACAATCTTATCTGTCCGCAGAAATGGTTGCGTAGTCATTGGCGGTGATGGGCAAGTTTCTTTAGGAAATACCATCATGAAAGGCAATGCAAAGAAAGTAAGAAGACTCTATAAAGATCAGGTTCTTGCTGGATTCGCCGGTGCAACCGCAGATGCATTTACCTTATTCGAACGATTTGAAGGAAAGCTTGATAAACACTCAGGGCATTTAACAAAAGCAGCCGTTGAATTAGCAAAAGATTGGAGAACAGATAGGGCACTGCGCAGGCTAGAGGCCTTGTTGTTGGTTGCAAATAATGAAGCTTCATTGTTGCTTTCTGGAAATGGAGATGTTATCGAGCCAGAGGGAGAGGGAAGCTTGTTAGCTATTGGCTCTGGAGGAAATTATGCTCAGGCTGCTGCAAAGGGTCTACTAGAAAATACTTCATTGACTGCAAAAGAAATTGTAGAAAAAGGACTTTCAATAGCAGCAGACATTTGTGTATTTACAAATCATAACCGAGTAATAGAAGAGTTGAAGTACGATGTCTAACATTTCCCCTGAAGAAATAGTTCATGAACTAGATAAGCATATAGTTGGGCAACAAGAGGCAAAACGATCTGTTGCTATAGCGTTGAGAAATCGTTGGAGACGTTCACAGGTAGAAGAAAATTTACGCAATGAAATTACTCCAAAAAATATTCTTATGATAGGCCCTACGGGTGTAGGAAAAACAGAAATTGCTCGTAGACTAGCGAAATTAGCAAATGCACCTTTTATAAAAGTGGAAGCTACAAAGTTTACCGAAGTGGGGTACGTGGGACGTGAAGTTGATTCCATCATAAGAGATTTGACAGATAGCGCTGTAAAAATGGTTAGAGAGCAAGAAGTAGAAAAGTTAAAAAATGTAGCATTGGATGCCGCTGAAGAGAGAATTCTTGATATTTTGCTACCTTCTGTTAAAACAGATAATTGGAAAGAAAAAGAAGATACGACAAATCTCTCTACCTCTACTAGAGATAAATTCCGAATTAAATTACGCAACCGCGAGCTTGATAATAAAGAAATTGAAATTGAAACCTCCGCCTCACAGATGGGCGTAGAAATAATGGCACCCCCAGGAATGGAAGAGATGAGCAATCAATTACAAAGCTTATTTCAAAATATGGGGGGACAAAGGACAAAAAAAAGAAAATTAAGAATAAAAGATGCTTTAAAAGTTTTAACTGACGAAGAGGCTGCAAAAAGAGTTAATGAGGAAGATCTAAAATTAAGAGCACTTGAAATAGTCGAGCAGCAAGGAATTGTATTCCTTGATGAAATAGATAAGGTCACAAGCCGAGCAGAAGCTTCGGGAGCTGATGTCTCTAGAGAGGGGGTTCAAAGGGATTTATTGCCGTTAGTCGAGGGAAGTACCGTGTCAACAAAACATGGAATGGTCAAAACTGATCATATTTTATTTGTTGCTTCTGGTGCATTTCACTTAAGTAAGCCCTCTGATCTCATTCCTGAATTGCAGGGCAGACTACCGATAAGGGTCGAGCTGCATGCACTAACTTCTGATGATTTTATCAGAATACTTACAGAACCAGATGCATCTTTAACTGAGCAGTATAAAGCTCTGTTAGCAACCGAAGAAGTTGATTTAAATTTCACAGATGATGGCATAAAAAGAATCGCCGAAATTGCTTGGCAAGTAAATGAAAAAACTGAAAATATAGGCGCAAGAAGATTGCATACGGTTATGGAGCGTTTGCTTGAAGAAGTTTCTTTTATGGCGCCAAACTATGCTGGTCGCTCAATTAAAATCGACTCTGAATATGTTAACCAGCATTTAGAGGCTCTTTCAGAGAATGAAGACTTAACAAGATTTATCTTATAAACAAAGCGTCACAAGAAGCGAAGCTGGCGATATAAAATATATTGAGTATCTACTGAAAATTAAATGGAATCTATAAATGGCAAATATACCAAGTCCCACTGAATTAAATCTTCACCGGATGTCCCGTATTCTTGAGGTAGTTTTCGAGGATGGAAGCAATTTTAAATTGCCTGCAGAGTATTTAAGAGTCTATTCTCCCTCTGCTGAAGTTGCAGGACATGCCCCGGGTCAAAGGAATTGCCCAGTAGGCAAAGAAAAAGTGAACATTGAACGAATTGAGCCTGTTGGTAATTATGCAGTCATGCTTCATTTTGATGATGACCATAATACCGGAATCTACTCCTGGGAGACTTTGTATAATCTTGGAAAAGATTTTGACGGGCTATGGGCCTCATACCTTGAGGAGCTTAAAGAAAAAGGTTACAAAAGAAGCGAACCAACAGCATAACATTCTAAAAGAAGCGTCCCATGAAAAAAAGAAATACTACCAATTTTGGATATAAGGAAGTGGAAATTGAGGAAAAAGCAGGTCTTGTGCGCAATGTCTTCGATTCTGTTGCAAATAAATATGACCTAATGAATGATCTTATGTCGCTGGGAATTCATAGGATTTGGAAAAAAATAGCGATTGAATTATCGGACGTTCGCCCAGGTCAAAAAATACTTGATTTAGCATCTGGAACTGGTGATTTAGTTCAAAAATTTGCAAGAATAATTGAGAATGATGGATTAATCATTATGTCTGATATTAATTCTAAAATGCTCATTAATGGAAAAAATAAAATTATAGATGAAGGTTTTATTGAGAATATAGAATATGTACAGGCTAATGCTGAGCAGCTACCATTTGAAGATAATAGCTTTGACTTAATAACAATTGCCTTTGGCTTAAGAAATGTAACCGATAAAAATAAAGCTCTAGAGGCAATGTATAAAAAAATAAAGCCCGGTGGAAGGCTTTTGATATTAGAGTTCTCAAAACCAAAAAGTAAAATACTAAAAAAGATTTATGATTCGTACTCATTTAAAATTTTACCAAATTTAGGAAATTTTATTACAAACGATAAACAAAGTTATCAGTATCTTGCCGAATCCATCCGGATGCATCCAGATCAAGAGACACTCAAATTAATGATGGAAAAGTCTGGTTTTGAGTTATGCGATATTCATAACATGAGCGGTGGCATTGTTGCAATCCACCGAGGCTTCAAACTTTAGATAGACAGCTAAAAATGAATGAAAAAAAATTTCCACTAGAAAGCATAGAAAAAATCATAAATAAATTTATTTCTTTAGATAATGATGCGTTATCAGGTCTTAAGCAAATAAAGGATAAAGTAATTTGTATTGATATAGATTCATTGCCATTAGCTATTTTTTTTAAAGTAAATGAAGAAGGATATTTAGAGCTTTTTTCAAATATAGAGGAATCTGCTGATGCAGTCATAAAAGGAGGTATTCTCGATTTAATTAAAGCGAGTGATAAAAATCAAGGCAATGAGAGATTATTTTCGGGTCGGATAAAAATCCATGGGGACTTAGAAATAGCACAGCACTTTAGTAAAGTTTTTGGAAAAATAAATATCGACTGGGAAGAAGAGCTTTCTAAGGTAATTGGTGACTTTGGAGCAGTGCAGGTTTCGAAAGGTATTAAAATCGCCCAGAAAGAACTCGCTCGTATTTCTGTTATTAGCCAAAAAAATCTGTCTGAATATCTTACTGAAGAAGCTAGATTATTACCACATCGCTATGAATTTGAGTCGCTTCAAGCAGATATAGAAAAATTTCGTGACTCTGTTGAAAGACTAAGTGCTCAAGTTTTTATAAAAGAGAAAGAAGCTCCATGATTCCCATTAAAGAGTCAATAAGGGTCATTCATATAACTTGGGTCCTAGTTCGGCATGGTTTAGATGAAGTAATTTTGGCGGCACATCTTTTTAGGCCAATAAGGTTTCTCAGATTTTTGTCTCCTTTTTACTGGATAAATATAAAGAAAAAAAGGAATAGAGGGATTCAAATCCGGAGAGCACTTGAGGATTTGGGGCCCATTTATGTCAAATTTGGTCAAATTTTATCTACACGTCGAGATTTATTGCCTGATGATATAGCGCAGGAGCTTACAAAACTTCAAGATCGAGTGCCGCCCTTCCCTGGCGAAATAGCTAAAAAAATTATTGAAGAAGCCCTAAAAGGCAAAGTTTCAGAATTATTTTCTGATTTTAAATTAGAGCCATTAGCATCTGCATCAATCGCACAAGTTCATACAGCAACTCTTTTAACTGGAGAAAAAGTAATCATAAAAGTAGTAAGGCCAGGAATTGAGAAAACTATAAATAAAGATATCGCTCTCTTATATACGATTGCGAAAATGGCTAAACGGTACTCAAATGATGCCCGGCGCTTAAGGCCTGTTGAGGTAGTTCAGGAGTATGAAAAGACAATTCATGATGAGCTCGATTTAATGAATGAGGCGGCAAACTGTGCGTTGTTAAAAAGAAACTTTGAAAATTCAGAAATGCTCTATGTGCCCCAAATATATTGGGATTTCACCAGAAAGAATGTTTTGGTTCAAGAACGAATTTATGGAACCCCAGTTGATCAGGTAGATGAACATATTCGGAATGGGATAAGTCTGAAAATGCTTGGGGAGCGCGGTGTAGAGATTTTCTTTACTCAAGTTTTTCGTGACAATTTTTTTCATGCAGATATGCATCCTGGAAATATTTTTGTGGGTGATGATGGTAGATATGTAGGTGTCGACTTTGGAATTATGGGAACACTCACCACTGAAGATCAACGATATTTAGCTGAAAATCTTTTAGCTTTTTTTCATAGAGATTATCGAAAAGTAGCAGAGCTGCATGTGGAGTCTGGCTGGGTGCCGCCGGAAACAAGAGTAGATGAATTTGAAGCAGCAATCAGATCTGTCAGTGAGCCAATTTGGGAAAAGCCAATTAGTGAGATATCTTTTGGTCATTTTTTACTTCGGCTTTTTCAAACTGCTCGCCGTTTTGATATGCAGGTACAGCCTCAACTAGTTTTGCTGCAAAAAACGCTTCTTAATATTGAGGGACTTGGTAGACAGTTATACCCGGAGTTAGATCTATGGAATACCGCAAAACCTTTCATGGAAAAATGGATGGCTCAACAAGTGGGCATAAAGGCTTTTATAAAGAGAATGCAAGAGTCTGTCCCCCAATTATCGGAGGAATTACCAGAACTGCCTCACCTTGCATATAGATTATTGAAAAAAGCAAACGCTGGAGATATCGAAATTAATTGGAAGTCTAAACAGTTAGATTCCCTCAAAGAAGAATTTTCTCAAGACAATCGCAGACAAATACACTCGATAATTGGGGGTTCTTTCTTCATTGGAGGAGCTCTATTAGCTGAGCTGGATAAAGAAATTTTCTTTTATTTTTCGAATAGTGAAATAGGGATTAGCTTGTCCAGTATTGGCTTCTTGCTACTAATTAATGCTTTTTTTAAAATAAAAATTTAGTTCGTCATAAAAACATAGTTTAAGGCCTCATTAATCCTTTCTCCACTATAGACTGTTTTAATTCTCCCTTAAGGAGGCCTATCAATTCCAATGAAAAATCTATAGCTGTACCTGGGCCCTGTGATGTAACTATCAGTCCATCTCTTACAACCGGCTCATCACTTAGTTTTATATTTTTAAAACTAGTTGAATCTAAAACCCCGGGGAATGAAGTAGCTGTTTTGCCCTCTAATATTCCAAGATTAGCCAAGACTTTTGGTGCGGCACATATAGCTCCCAGAAATCCACCTCTCTTCAGAACATTTTGAATTATTTTATGAATGCGTTTATCGTTATCCATATGATTTGCACCCTGTAATCCTCCCGGTAAAACCACCATAGAGAAAGAATTATCGCAAATATCATCTATATTTGTATCAGGTATTAAAACAACTCCACGACTACATTTGACAGGACCCGCTATCAAACCAGCAGTAATGACCTCTAAGTCTGCTCTCCGCAAAAGATCGATAATGGTAACAGCTTCAAGTTCCTCGCAACCTTGAGACAATGGTACAAGAATTGGTTCCATATTTTTTTCCTCCTTTGATATTTTATAATCTGAGAAATTGAAATTATATTGATCCCTTGTTCTTGCAATTCTGGTAAAGATTTTTTTAAAACCCTAAGAGTAATTGAGTGAGGGTGGCCAATAGCAATTGCAGATCCATATTTTTTTGCATGTGAAGCGGCTTTAAGCAATTGTTTTTTAATAGCATAAGAATTTAATTTATTATCGAGAAATATATCACGCCTTGAAGTAGATACATTAAATTTAGTAGCTACTACCTCTGCTTTGGTATTAACTGTGGTCCTACTATCTATGAAATAAAGATTTTTAGTTTTAAGTATTCCCATGAGCCAATTCATTCTCTGTTGATCTTGGGTTAAAAGGCTACCCATATGATTATTTACTCCCGAGACATGCGGCACGGAAATAAGATTCTCGTCTAATAGCATAATCATCTCATCATGCGAGTGTTCGTATGTAAGTCCGCCAGGACCAAGATCTCTCTTATAAATTGATTCCATTGGCTGATGCATTAATGATTCCCTGCCTTGCTGAAAGGACTTTATTGCAATTCTTTTGCTAAATTTTAACTTTGGTAGAATTGCTATTGACACGCCTATGGGTAATTTAAAAACTTCTTCTGCTATATCAAAATCATTTCCAAGGTCATCTATGATGATTGCTAACTTTGAATCAGCTCTAACGTTATGAAAAAAAGTAAACAGTACTAAAAAATATACAAACTTCAATCGCTGCTCCTACCTAATATAACTAAACCTTTCAATAGATTAAGTGCTTCATTTAAAACATAATCCTTTTCTGCCAGAGAAGTATCTTTTTCTTTTTTAGGATCAAATTTAGTATTTTTCTTATTGGAATTTTGTAAATGACCAGGAAGATCAGATTCAGAAATTCTCACTCGATGTGGGTTGCTATCTTTAAGGGTCAGATTTTTTACTTCAATATCGGGAAGAATTCCCTCAGCCTGAATTGATTTTCCATTAGGCGTAAAGTATCTCGCTGTTGTTAGTTTTATTGCTGCAGTATTATTAACAGGAACAATTGTTTGCACAGATCCCTTACCAAATGTTTTTTCGCCCATTATTACCGCACGCTTATGATCTTGCAATGCACCCGCAACTATCTCAGAAGCGGAAGCAGAGCCCCTATCGATCAAAACTACTATAGGGGCACCATCTAAAATATCATCTGGAGCAGCTGTAAATACTAATTGTGAGTCTGGAAGGCGTCCCTCAGTGTACACTATCGTCCCATCAGACAAAAAAGCATCGCTTATTGCTACTGCAGCATTCAAGACTCCGCCTGGATTATTTCTTAAATCTAAAATTAATCCATTTAATTTTCCGCCAGCATCGCTTTTTAATTTATTGGTTGCTGATAAGACCTCCTCTACTGATCTAGCCTGAAATTGAGATAACCTTATATATGCGAAACTCTGATCCAACATTTCATACTTCACACTTTGAGTTTTTATCACGGCCCTCACTATAGTAATCTCAATTGGTTTTATTTCGCCTTTGCGTGCGATAGACAATTTTACCTTACTGCCTGGCTTGCCTCTCATTAGCTTTACAGCATCTTGGAGGCTTGAATCCTTTAACGATTTTTTGTCTATACGAATAATAATATCTCCAGCTTTAATTCCTGCCGCCTGCGCAGGCGTATCATCTATAGGAGCAATTACTTTTATATTCCCATCTTCAATTCCAACTTCTATGCCAAGTCCCCCAAACTCGCCCTTTGCTCCATCACGCATTTCGTCAAATGCATCATTTTCTAAAAAAGCAGAATGAGGATCTAATCCTCTTAACATTCCCTGAATTGCAAATCTAAGAAGTTCTTTATCGTCAACAGGCTCTACATATCCCTGTTTTATTCTATCAAATACTTCTGCAAAAATTCTCAAGTCTTCTAATGGAAGGCTGCCTTTCTTATCTTTTATTTGTGCAAATCCAAAACTTGCCAGCAGGAAAAAAAGAAAAAGGATTATAGAAATTTTGTATCGAAAGGATTTTTTTTTCACTATGCTTGCTCCTTTTACTTTTAAAAGCTCTATTATTTAATAAACCGTCCTTTTGTCTTTGAGCACCAAAGACTAGGATTTATTGCTTCACCATTTTTTCGTATTGCAAAATAAATTCCAATATCTTTCTTTCCGCCGGTATTACCGACGATCGCTATAGCCTCACTAGCTTCAACAAATTCTCCGACATCTTTTAAAAGTCTTTTATTGTGGCCATACAGACTCAAAAAGCCATCTCCATGATCAATTATTATCAAAAGCCCAAATCCCCTCAGCCAATCAGCAAAAACAACTCTTCCTGGGTGAATACTATCAACAGATTGATTGTTCTTTGCTTTTATTATTACTCCATCCCATTTTAGCCTACCGATTTTTGTTTCGCCAAAGGTATGCTTTATAAAGCCCGTTGTAGGCCAATTTAATTTACCGCGGAAAGAAGCAAATCTTAACGAAGCTTTTGACTGAATTTGATTTCTATCAATTGTGTCCGAAATACCATCTAAAAGTTTTTGAAGCTGCCTTTCTTCATTCCTAAGCACTTCGAGCTTCAAGTCATCAGAGTTAATTTTATTTTTCAGAGATTTTGCAATTTTCTGTCTTTGTTTTTGTGCTTTTCTAATCTCAGATTTTTTTAATTCTTGCTCCTTAATTATCTGCTTTAAGGAATTTTTTTGAGTTTCAATTTTATCTTTTGTGTTTTCAATATTTTTTATTGATTTTTTCAAATCATTAATTTGACTACTTTTTTCCTTGTTTAAATAATTAAAATAAACTAAGGCTCTAGAAATTTCAGATGGACCTTTTTGATCTAAAATAATTTTTATCTTACTTTGCCGTCCTATGGCATATGTTGATTGTATTTGCTTTTCAAAAATTCGGATTTGCCTTATAAGAGATGTCTGTCTTTTTAGCTTTTCTTTCCTTAGCTTTTTAAGAAAATTTTCACTATCCAAATATTTATTATTCAGGGCTTTGAGTCTTCTAGAGAGGTAGGCAATTTTTAACTCACTTGATTTTAACTTTTCATGAATTATTAAATACTTTCCTTGAGAGCCCTCAAGGCGGCGTTGTAGCAATTTGATGTTTTTCTTTAAATTATCGAGTTGCAGTTTTTTGTTTTCATTTAAGTCCTCATTTAAATCTACTGCAAACAAATGAAAAGAAAGAAGCAATGTGGATATTAGTATAAACCGCCTTAAAAACCAGCTGGTCGATCTTTTTCTCATGCTACATTTTTGTCTCAGGATTCGTCCCTAAAAAGGGATCGGCCTGTCATTTCAACTGGCTTTTCTAAGCCCATCATTTCCAATAAGGTTGGTGAGATATCGCAAAGAGCTCCTTTTTTCAGTAATTTCTTTGTCTTATCTCCAACATAAATCAATGGGACTAAATTAGTAGTGTGAGATGTATGTGGCTGATTACTATTCGAATCCATCATCTGTTCGGCATTCCCATGATCGGCTGTTATCAACGCTTCCCCTTTTACTTTTTTAAGCGCTGAAATAACTCGGCCGATGCACTTATCAAGAACTTCAATTGCTTCTATAGCCGGCTTCATTATCCCGCTATGACCAACCATATCTCCATTAGCAAAATTGCAAATTATTACGTCATAATTATTTCCCTCAATTGCATGCACTAATTTATCCGTGACCTCAAAAGCACTCATTTCTGGTTTTAAGTCATAAGTTGCAACATCCGGTGAATTTACTAAAACTCTATCTTCCCCCTCATTTGGTTTTTCAACGCCCCCGTTAAAGAAAAAGGTAACGTGAGCATATTTCTCAGTTTCTGCAATTCTCAATTGGCGCATACCTGAACGTGCAATATATTCGCCAAATGTATTAATCAGCCTTTCGGAAGGGTATGCAACTGGAATATCAAATTCTTCTTTTAATTCGGTCAATGAAACATAGCTAGCTATATTTGGGTAGGCCTTACGATCAAAATCCTTAAAATTATCAAAAATAAAAGGGCATGTTATTTGTCGAGCACGATCAGATCTACAATTCATATTTATGATTACATCACCATCTTCAACTACTACTTTATCTCCAATTGAGGTTGCCGAAATAAATTCATCAGTTTCACCTCTTTCGTAAGCCATCTCTAAACCTTCCAGTGGGTCCTTCGCACTATATGATGCCTCTCCTAAAGTAATTAAGTCGTAGGCCTTTTGAATACGGTTCCAACGACTATCTCGATCCATGGAAAAATATCGTCCAATAATCGTCGCGATTCTTCCGCCACCGACATCTTCAAAAAGTTTGTTCATTCTTTTAAGAGGGTCCTCTGCTGATTTTGGCGGCATATCTCTTCCATCGAGCCATGCATGAACAAAGACCTTTTTAGCTTTCCTTTCGGTCGCCAATTTGACCATTGCGTGAATATGATCTTGATGGCTATGAACGCCGCCAGGAGACAAAAGGCCTAAAATATGAATTGCGCCTCCTGTTTTTATTGCAGTATCTACTGCATTAGTTAGGGTTAAATTGGTAAAAAAAGACCCAGTTCTAATCGATCGACTGACTCTAGTGAATTCCTGGTAAACAACACGGCCTGATCCCAAATTAAGATGGCCGACTTCAGAATTGCCCATTTGACCACTAGGGAGACCTACGGCAGGACCAGAAGTTCGAATGCTAGCGGTAGGATAAGTAGCCCATAAATGGTCCCAATTAGGCTTATTCGCAGCCGCGATGGCATTGTGTTCCTTATTTTCGTTAATGCCCCAACCGTCTAAAATGAGTAAAACAGCTGGTTTAGCTTTCGTTTTCATTAATCCCTAACTCGAGTTAACTATGCCCCTCAAAAACTGAGTGGACTTCTAACTCTTTGATTTTAATACATTAAATTAATAAATGATGATACAGTCAGCTGCAAAATCCAAGATAAGATTAAAACATTTTCTAGCCTTGGAAGCCACAATCCGCTTGTTAACATCAAAAGAATTAGCACTTTATTGCAACAATTGATGAAAAATGTTCATTTAAGTGCTACAACTATACTCATATATACCAGAATCAGAATATAAACACCTTGCAATTAATGGGAAGAACTATGAATTATCCGTATGAGGATGTAAAACCAAAAGTGAATAATACAGTGGAAGCCGATGGCTCTCTCATAACAAGAGACGAAGATATAGATCGTGCCTCTAGGTCGTTAAAGGCGATGTCCCATCCATTACGATTAAAAATTTTATGCACTCTAGGTGGTGAAGAAGTAAGCGTTCAAGATATCGTTGAACTTGTAGGAACATCGCAAAGTAATATTTCCCAACATCTTGCCATCTTGCGAGATAAAGGAATCCTTGCCTCAAGGAAAGACGCCAATAGAGTTTTTTACAGAGTAAGCGACAACCGAACTCTAAAACTTATTGGTATGATGCGAGAAGTTTTTTGCTCTCAAGGGCACTAAATCCAAGCTAGTCACAAAAACGATATCTAAAAGAAAAATTCGCATGGCTCTACATAGTCGTGTGTGAGAATAAGAGTAATGGAACAATACTTTGAATTTGTAACCAACCATTTAATATTAGTCGGGTCCTGGGCTTTAGTTTTTACTGCGTTAGCTTGGAACTTCCTATCAAATTCTGGAAGAAAATATAATATCGGACCGCTTGAGGCTTGTACAAAAATAAATCATGAAAATGCATTTATATTAGACGTAAGGTCGATGTCTGAATTTAAAGATGGTCATATTATAAATTCAGAAAATATTCCAATGAATAGTTTGACATCTAGCTTTAAGGCTCTCGAAAAATATAAATCAACTCCTGTAATCGCTGTGTGTAGGTCGGGATCCAGATCGGGGTCCGCTTGTGTGACACTACATAAAAATGGATTTGAAAAAGTATTTAATCTTAAAGGAGGAATAATAGCTTGGGAGTCCTCTAATTTACCCATAAAGAAAGGGAAAAACTAAAAATATTTTCATCAGAGAAAATTTTTTATGAGGAAGCTTAAAGCATAATGACTAGTAAAGAAACCGAAGAGCGTCAATTTACAATTCAGAGAATTTTTACTAAAGATATTTCTTTTGAGTCGCCAAATGCGCCGCAAGTTTTTTTAGAAGATTGGACGCCTAATATAGAAATAGGAATTGAAAGTAACGCCAAAAATCTAGATGATGAAAATATAGAAGTCGTCTTAACTGTAAATGTAACTGCTAAGTTAAATGATAAAATTGCCTTTATGGTCGAAGTTCAACAAGGGGCAATATTTCTTGTTCACGGTTATAGCGATGAAGAAATTGGCCCAATGTTAGGCATTGGCGCTCCAAGTGCTCTGTTTCCATATGCCCGAGAAATAATTTCTGATTTAATTACAAGAGGAAGTTTCCCACAATTCGTTTTGCAGCCCGTAAATTTCGAAGAATCGTATTTTAAAAAGAGCGGGTCAGAATAGTCAAAATTTTAAATGATTGAAAAAGAGACAAAAATTGCTTTATTGGGGGGAGGATCTTGGGGGACTGCGCTCGGTCTCAATTTAGCTATAAGACATGAGGTCTATCTTTGGGAATACAATGACGAGCAAGTAAAAAAAATGCAGCGCGATCGAGAAAATAAAAATCTTTTGCCAGGCTATACTTTTCCAAAGAACTTATCAATTTCATCCGATCTAAGAGCAACTATAGAGAAATCTTCCGAAATATTAATTGCAGTACCAAGTCATGCGTTTAGAGAAACGTGTAGCAAATTAGCAGAAGAATTTCATGACATCGAATCATTAGCTTGGGCAACAAAAGGTCTTGATCCCAATTCCAAAGAACTTTTAAGTGAAGTCGCTACCTCTTTCTTTCCGGCCGCTGATCTCGCAGTTATTTCTGGACCGACGTTCGCAAAAGAAGTTGCTAGCGGAATGCCAACTGCTATCACTATCGCTGCCAACAATAATAAATATGCTAATCGTGTTTCAGATTATTTAAGAAGTGAAACAATTAGGCCTTATACAAGTGAAGACATGATTGGTCTCCAAGTTGGGGGGGCATGCAAAAATATCATGGCAATTGCTGCAGGGATTTCAGATGGTTTAGGTTTTGGTGCCAATGCAAGAGCAGCACTGATAACAAGAGGTTTGCATGAAATTACTTTATTTGGTGAAGCTCTTGGTGGGAGCAAAGAAACACTTAGAGGATTATCGGGTCTTGGAGATCTAACGCTTACTTGTACGGACAACCAATCACGAAATCGAAGACTGGGTCTTGCATTAGGTGGTGGAAAATCTATAGAAAGAGCAAAGGAAGAGATTGGTCAAGAAATTGAAGGGATATATGCAGCTAAAGAGGTTCACGAAAAATCTTTAGACCTTTCGATAGAAATGCCAATTACGGATCAAACTTTCAGAGTTTTATTCGATAATTTAGATCCTTATCAGGCAGTAAAAAATCTCTTGTCCAGGGAGACCAAGGCAGAATAAAAATTCTTATTCTCCATCTAGAAAATCTAATTGACGCCATGCCTCATAAAGCACAATTGCGACGCCATTTGAGAGATTGAGGCATCTCTGACCAGGTCTCATTGGAATTCTAAGGCAGTGATTTCGGGGCAATTTATCAAGTATCGTTTGCGGTAACCCTCGAGTTTCTGGGCCAAATAAAAACGCATCGCCGCTCTGAAAGCTCACTTCGTTATATTGATTTTTGCCTCTGGTTGAAATTCCGAACAATCGCTCTGGCCTCATTTCTCGCAAAAAGGTATGAAAATCAATATACTGCGTAACCTCAGCGAACTCATGATAATCTAAGCCGGCCCTTTGCAGCTGCTGATGATCCCAATTAAATCCAAGAGGATGAATTAAATGCAAATGGCTGCCGATATTTGCGCATAGGCGTATGATGTTACCTGTGTTTGGAGGTATTTCTGGTTCGTACAATACTATATGGAACAATTAAAGGCCCTTTTGTTTTATGTCTGACGAAAATCGATTAAATATAAAGTTCTGTGGATTACACTTTAACAATCCCCTGGTGCTTTTGTCAGGCTGTGTTGGTTTTGGGGAAGAATATACGCGCATTCAGGGATTTTCCAATAAGGATTGTGGTGCGATTTGCTTAAAAGGAACAACTGATAACCAAAGATTAGGTAATCCTGCTCATAGGGTTTATGAAACAACAGATGGTATGTTGAATGCTATAGGGCTTCAAAATCCTGGAGTAAATCAGGTTGTTGATAAAATTTTACCTACTTTAGATTTTGAAGAGACTCGCTTTATTGCTAATGTATCTGGATCGACCTTAGAGGAATACATCAAGGTTACTCAGAAATTCGATGACTCCGATATCGATGCTATAGAAATCAATATATCTTGCCCTAATGTAAAAGAAGGTGGGGTCGCATTTGGAAATGATCCTGAAATGTCTGCCAAAGTTGTAGCGGCTTGTAGGTCAGTAACCAAAAAGCCACTTATTACAAAACTTTCACCAAACCAGACAGATATTGCTGAAAACGCAAGATTATGTATCGAAGCGGGATCTGATGCATTTGCAGTTATAAACACTATTACGGGAATGGCTATAGACATAGAGAGCCAACAGCCCTTTATCGGTAACGATCAAGGAGGATTATCAGGACCAGCTATTAAGCCAATCGCTATTCTAAAAACTCATCAGGTTTATCAGGTAGCAAGTAAACATAGAATACCCATAATTGGCCAAGGTGGAATTATAAAACCTGAAGATGCAATTGAATTTCTTATCGCTGGTGCAAGCGCGGTAGGAATTGGAACAGCTCTATTTTACGACCCTCTAATTTTACCCAAAATCAATGAGGGCATCATAAATTATATGGATAGGCATAATATTCAAAATGTTAGCGAGCTTACTGGATGTTTAAAATTAAACAGCCAGGATTATGTAAATTCTTGTATATAGGAGTCTTGCCATTTTAAGTTTTGTTTAATTTTGATACACTGGTTAAAGACATAAATTTTAAACGACGTTCGGAGATAAAAAATGAGCGACGTAGAAGCACTAAAAAATGAGAAAGCTACTTTGATAGCGGAAATGTTAGAGCTACAAAAAAAGTTTATAGCTCACGAGCATGATGGCGGGATATCTGGAAAAGAGTATTACTACAGCCAAGATGGTTTGTTAAAAGACTATAGGGAGATATACATGAAAAAAGCCATGCGTGTTGTTGAAATATCTCATGAGATTGTAGGCTCCCGAGCCTAAATATTTTTTACTAATCTGGCCTTAAATGCTCTATATATTTGGCAACATCCTTTAGCACTAAAGTAACTGCCTCCGCCTGAACTTCGATTGGAGTAGGGCTTCCTGCTATCTTTAAATTACAGTGAGCTCTTCCAACGCTCTCTAAAGGCACTGGAATCATATCTCTATAAGTATAGATATTCTCACCAATATCTCCTCCTTCACAAGGTGCTGGAAGATTTGTAAATTCACTCAAATTATTACTAATCACACCATCAAAAACTAACTCACCATTTTGCCACCAGCGTGTTTGCTCCACCGAACCAGTCATGGTTTTTAAAATGATAGCGGGCTCAAAAAAAATTTTTACTGTTGTCCCTTCAATTTCAAACGAACTTATAGTAGAGCTTGCTAGGTCAATGCTGGTGCTATCCATAAAAAAAAATACCTCTAATTCTAATTATTAATATTAAAGTTTTTTGCCTTTCTAGAAAGAGTATTACGACCCAAACCTAAAATTTTTGAAGCCAACTGTTTTTTACCGCCTGTAAATTTAAGAGTTTCTTCCAATAAAATGTACTCAAGCTCTAAAGTGGCGGACTCAAATAGATTCTTATCTCCTTGATCTAAAGAGCTCCTTACCCATTCTCTTAAATGATTTTGCCAGCTATTTTCTATACTTTGGCTTTCTTCAAACGATAAATTATTATTTGCTATTAACGAACATATTTGATGAACAGTTTCTATCAAATTGTTTATATCAAATGGTTTGGGCAAGCACTCATAAATACCTTTCGATTGATTAGGCAATATTTCGCTTAATCTGGGATCCGCTGTCAAAGCAACAATTGGTAGATTTGGTCGAATAGATTGGACTTTCTCAATAAACCTATTTCCATCAATTTCTGAAAACAAGATATCCAATAAAATAATATTTGGTTTAACTTTTTCTAGCGCTTTTAGTAATTCTGCTGCATGGGTGAATGTTCTGGTTGAAAGCTTTGCTTTTTGAAGAGCTTTTTCTAAAACCCAACATATCGAAGGATCGGGGTCTGCAATCCATACAGAGGTCGAAGAATATTCAGAATTATCACTACTCATTTTAATTAACCTTTTCCTCAATTATCGGCAAAAAAATTGTAAATATCGTTTTGCCAGGAAAGCTTTGGCACTCAATCAAGCCGCCATGCTGGGCTATTAAAGTCTGAGAGATGGAAAGACCCAACCCTAGCCCAAATCCTTTATTAGGGGATACTTTTGGTAGAAAAATAGTATCCTTTATTGCTGGATCGATGCCTGGGCCATCATCCTCGATATCGATTTGTGCTACAAAGCGATGTCTAATTGCCCCAATAGTAAAATTCCTACAAATTCTAGTTCTAGAGATAATTTTTCCGCCATGGCCGAGAACATCAACCGCATTTTTTAGAATATTAAGTAACGCTTGTATAAGTTGGCTAATGTTTCCGATAATATCAGGAATGCTTACATCATAATCTTCTTCGATCTTGATGCTATTTGATGCTATCTCCTTTGAAATTAAGCCAATTGCCCTATTAAGCATATGATGAATATTAAATTTTTGGTAATTTGCGGATTGATTGGGGCCCAACATTCTGTCAACTAATTCTTGTAAACGATCTGATTCACGAATAATTATACGAGTGTATTCCGCTAAATCACCCTCTTTAAGCTCTAATTCAAGTAATTGTGCTGCGCCTCTCAGCCCACCAAGTGGATTCTTTATTTCATGGGCTAAGCCCATAATGAGGTCTCTTGTAGCAGACTGCTGACTTACGATTTGGTTTTCATCACGAATTCTTAGATGTCTGTCTATTTGCTGTAACTCAATTAAAATTAGGGGGCCTTGGCGTTCGCCGCTTATTTGACTGATCGAGTAATCTACAGTCAAAACCTCTTGTCCTGGGATAATAAGCTTTGCGCCACGCTTAGTCACAGATTGATTTTGATTGTTAAAATTAGAAAGCAAATTAGCGATTGATAAATCATCCAAAAAAGTGTTTTTTTTCAAAAAGAATTCGCCAGCATTACGCGAACTTACTGTAAATAGTATTTCTGCTGACTGATTTAAATAAACAAAATCTAATTTATGATCGGCTAAAATTATTCCAGCGCTTATTTGGTCCAACAAATTTACGGAAGAAAATTTCATTTAATGCCTATTGATTTTTGAATATTTCTTTTAAATTTACTCACTAAAAGTTGAAAGAAATCCTGTGGCCTATTCCATAGGCCACGAGACCTGCAACAGATTTAACCTTATAGGCTGTAATAAAGTTCAAATTCTACGGGATGAGTTGTCATTCTTAGCTTGGTTACCTCTTCCATCTTAAGATTGATATAACCATCAATTAAATCATCAGAAAAAACATTTCCCATTTTTAAAAACTCTCTATCTTTGTCAAGCGACTCTAAGGCTTGATCAAAACTGTGGCAAACTGTTGGAATTGAAGCAGCCTCTTCCGCAGGCAAATCGTATAGATCCTTATCTGCAGAATCGCCTGGATGAATTTTATTTTGGATGCCGTCAAGGCCAGCCATCATAAGCGCTGAGAAACAAAAATATGGATTAGCAGTAGGGTCCGGAAAACGAGCCTCAATGCGTCTCGCTTTTGGGCTCGAAACCCATGGAATTCGTATTGCAGCTGAGCGATTTCTTGCTGAATAAGCAAGCATAACCGGGGCTTCAAAGCCAGGAACGAGGCGTTTGTAAGAATTTGTTGAGGCGTTTGTAAATGCGTTTAAAGCCCTTGCATGTTTGATAATACCTCCGATGTAATATAACGCAGTCTCAGATAAGCCCCCATACTGATCGCCAGCAAACATATTATTTCCATCTTTAAATATGGATTGATGTACATGCATTCCCGATCCGTTATCACCAACTATTGGCTTTGGCATAAATGTAGCGGTTTTTCCGTATGCGTGAGCTACATTGAACGTGCAATATTTTTGTATTTGAGTCCAATCTGCTCGCTGAACCAATGTGGAAAATTTTGTACCAATCTCGCATTGGCCAGCCGTGGCAACTTCATGATGATGCACTTCAACTTCAACACCCATTTCTTCCATTGCTTGACACATTGCTCCCCGCAAATCATGCAAAGAATCAACGGGGGGCACTGGAAAGTAGCCTCCTTTTACTCCTGGCCGATGCCCTGTATTACCATCTTCATAACCACGCCCAGAGTTCCATTCAGCCTCATCGGAATCGACTTTAACCATAGACCCTGACATGTCTATGGACCATCTGACATCGTCTAAAACAAAAAATTCTGGCTCAGGCCCGAAGTAAGCTGTATCGCCAATTCCTGTCGACTTGAGATAAGCCTCGGCGCGTTTAGCAACTGACCTTGGGTCACGCACATATCCCTCCATGGTGGAAGGCTCAAGAATGTCGCACCTCAAATTTAATGTTGATTCGTCGGTAAAGGGATCTAGAACTGCGGTATCTGCGTCCGGCATCAAAATCATGTCCGACTCATTTATCCCTTTCCAGCCAGCGATGGAGGATCCATCAAACATTTTCCCTTCTTCAAACAGTTCCTCGTTAACTACTGAAGATGGTACCGTTACATGTTGCTCTTTTCCTCTCGTGTCAGTAAATCTAAAATCAACCCAATTAACTTTATTTTCGCTAATTAAATTTAAAACATCCGATGCGGCCATTTGGACCTCCAGTGATTCGACGAATAAAAACTTTGGTTATTAATTAAATATTATTTTACAACGAAATATTGTGCAAAATTCATGCCAAGTTTATAAAAAACGGGAAATATTTTATTTGAGTGTAAATTCGTTTAAAATACACTAAAATGGTACTATATGTCTCTAAAATAGCATAATTTAATTTCATATTTTATTCTTTTGTGTCTTATATGCCTATTTAATTTATTTTTTGCGTTATTTTGGTGCATACTTTTTTGAAAAGTTGCTTTGTTTTTTACCGACGACTCTAGCCGTTCAGAGAAAAATCAGATAGAGCCCAAAAAGATTTGTCCTTATTCATTGTTTAGCACAACAGTTATTTATTCATTAGCCCGGTATACTATTTAAAATTTTCTTTATTTGAGCGCGGCAAGATGAGTATTCAAGATCTTATTTTTTCACTACAAAGTTTTTGGGCCAAACAAGGATGCGTTATATTGCAGCCTTACGACAGTGAAATGGGAGCAGGAACTTTTCATGCGGCAACATTTCTTAAGTCTATTGGTCCTGAGCACTGGAGGTCTGCTTATGTTCAGCCTTGTCGCAGGCCATCTGATGGTCGTTATGGCGAGAACCCAAACCGACTTCAACATTACTTTCAATTTCAAGTCGTAATAAAACCATCGCCAGAAAACATTCAAGAACTTTACCTCGATTCTCTTAAACAAATTGGTATCGACCCATTAGAGCACGATATAAGATTCGTTGAAGATAACTGGGAGTCACCAACACTCGGTGCATGGGGCTTGGGGTGGGAAGTTTGGTTGAATGGCATGGAGGTAACTCAATTTACTTATTTTCAGCAAGTGGGTGGATTAGATTGTAGGCCGGTGACTGGCGAAATAACTTATGGTCTGGAAAGGATAGCGATGTATTTACAAGGAACAGAATCAGTTTTTGATCTCGCTTGGAGCAACGAATCAAATAATGCATATACCTATGGAGATATCTATCATCAGAATGAAGTTGAACAGTCAGCTTATAATTTTGAACACGCCAATACCGATTCCCTCTTTGATTTATTTGATAAATTTGAGAAAGAATCAAATCATTTATTAAAAGTTGGTTTGCCTCTTCCTGCGTATGATCAAACTTTAAAAGCTTCGCATGCTTTTAATTTATTAGACTCACGACATGCGATATCTGTAACTGAACGTCAAAGATATATTTTAAGAATCCGATCTATGGCCAAAGCAGTCGCTCAATCGTATTATGATAAACGTGAAAAACTTGGCTTTCCTCTTATGAAGAGGGAAAAAATTGAGGCTGTAAATGACGGATAATTACGATCTTATATTTGAAATAGGTACTGAAGAATTACCGCAGGCTGCTTTGAAAAACTTATCTGATAACCTCAAGAAAGAATTTTTACATTGCCTTGATGCACACGATTTAAAATATAGCGAAGCATTTTCCTTCTCTGCGCCAAGGCGATTGGCTTTGTTTGTTGAAAGGCTTCAGGCAAAGCAATCAGGTAAAAAATTTCTTCGAAAAGGGCCTAGCATAAAAGCAGCATTTGATGATAGCGGCAATCCCACTAAAGCGGCTTTAGGTTTCGCTCAGTCATGCGGTGTTTCAATAACTGAATTGAAACGAAGTTCAGACGATAAAGGCGAATGGCTTTATTTTGAGGAGGAAAATAAAGGAAAACTTACTCAAGATTTATTGGCTGATATTGCTAAAACTGCGGTTTCCAGCATGCATATGCCGAAAAAAATGAGATGGGGTAGATCAGAATCACAATTTATTCGGCCAGTAAAATGGATACTCTTCAAATATGGGGACAAGCTTATTGATTGCAATCTTTTCGGGATTAAGTCTGGGCAAATCACTTATGGCCATAGATTTCATTTTCCTGGATCGATAAAAATTGATCGGCCCAAGGAATATTCAAGTCTCTTAGAGAACCCGGGGAAAGTCATCGCTTCTTTCTCCTCAAGAAAAAAGAAAATTGAAACATTTATAAAAGAAGCGGCTGAAGAGGCCGGCGGCAACGCCATCTACGAGGAAAGTCTTCTTGAGGAGGTGTGCTCTCTTTGTGATTGGCCAGTACCAATAGTAGGCACTTTTGAAGAAAAATTTTTGGAAATACCTAGTGAGATTTTAATCCTAACGATGAAAAAAAATCAAAAGTATTTTCCTATCGTTGATGAAAATAAAAATTTAAAAAATAGTTTCATTACTATAGCAAATATAGAAAGTAAAAATCCTACAATTATTAAAGAGGGCAATGAAAGAGTCATAAGGCCTCGCTTTGCAGATGCTATGTTCTTTTGGCAACAAGATAAAAAAATATCTCTTGAAGATCATGGATCGAAGTTGGGAGATATAATTTTTCAAAAACAATTAGGGTCAATGGCAGAAAAAACAGAGCGAATTACTTTATTAGCCATAGATATCGCAAAAGAAATCAATGGCGACACAGAGCTTATTTCGCGAGCGGGAAAATTAAGTAGATGTGATCTATTGTCAGAAACAGTAAATGAATTTCCATCTATGCAAGGAATTATGGGGCGATACATAGCAGCAATCGATGGTGAAAATGAGGAGGTTTCAAAGGCCCTAGAAGAATTTTACTTGCCGCGTTTCTCGGGGGATAGATTACCTAAAACAAAGACCGGTATTGCTATATCACTTGCTGATAAACTTGACACGCTAATTGGGATATTTGGGGCTGGATTAAAACCTACAGGCGATAAAGATCCCTATGGTCTTCGAAGGGCTGCGATAGGTGTTATCAGAATTCTGAGAGAAAACATATCGCCGATTAAAGTAACTCTACTTTTAGAAACTGGTATAAAAAATTATGAGGATAAAAAAATATCTAAAACCACATTTAACGACGTGAACAAATTTATTCTAGAGAGACTCAAAAGCGTTTATATAGACGAAGGAGTAAGTGTTGATGTTTTTGATTCAGTGGTATTCGCAAACCCGTCAAATCTTCTAGATTTTGATTTAAGAATAAAAGCAATTGTAAAATTTATAAACTCAAAAGAAGCACCAGGACTTTGCTCCATTAATAAAAGAATCAAAAATATTTTGAAAAAAAACTCTTACTCTTCATCGAAAATTGATAAAGATATTTTTGAGAGTAATGCGGAAGAAAATTTATATAACAAAATTATCAGTGTAGAAAATTCAATCAAGCCTTTAATGGATAAAGCAGACTATTCAAGTATATTCGGCCAATTAATCACACTGCAATCAACGGTTGATAGATTTTTCGATGAGACTATGGTGATGGTTGATGATAAAAAAATCAGGGATAATCGTCTTTCTCTACTGAATAAGTTACATTTATTATTTTTAGACATCGCAGATATTTCACTTCTTCAAACGAAAGAAAATTAAAAATGATTTTAATTAGGTCAATACTTTATTTTGTCCTTATGAACCTAAGTGTGCTGATTTTCAGTATTTTAATAATCTTTTTTCGTCCATTTTTGCCCAACATATATTCTGACAAACTATCTACACTCTGGGGCCGGTTTAATGTTTATTTCCAACATTTAATTTGTGGGCTAACAGTGGAAATTATTGGCCGAGAAAATATTCCGAAAAAAAAAGCTATATTGATGATCAAGCATCAATCTACTTGGGAAACGATTGCTTTCAGGGGGCTTTTGCCAATAAAACAATCATGGGTTGTTAAACAAGAGCTAACCAAAATTCCACTGTTTGGAACAGCTTTAAAGTTTTCTGGCGCTATTTCCTTGGATAGAAAATCCGGAAGAAAAGCGATGATTAAACTTTTGAGAGAAGGCAAAAGATCCTTAGAAAAAGATAGGCTCGTTATTATTTTCCCGGAGGGCACGCGTACGACGCAGGGCCAGAAGTCCAAATATAATTCTGGAGGTGCGATTTTAGCTGAAAACACAGGATGTCCTATTATACCAATAGCACACAATGCTGGAGTTTTTTGGAGCAGGAGAAGTGTGAAAAAGTACCCTGGTGTCATCAAGGTTAGAATAGGCAAGCCGATAAAGACCAAAGATCGTAAGGCTGCAGACATACTGAAAGAAGTCGAAGAATGGATTGAAAATCAAATGAAAATACTTATATCTTAATAATCTTATTGATAGTGAGTACTTACATTTATAATCAGGTAATTGAAAACACAAGAAAAAACATACAAAGCGTGCACCAATTCCCTTTGAAATACTCCTGTGGATAACTTTGGGGAAAACTTTTATCTCAAAATAGATTATAGAGGGATCTTCAGACGTCTAAATTTTCAACACTCAACGCATTTTTCTCTATAAATTCCCTTCTTGGCTCAACTAAATCGCCCATCAAGGTTGTAAATATCTCATCTGCTCCAACAGCATCCTCTATATTTACCGCCAATAATCGACGAGTTTCTGGGTCCATTGTTGTTTCCCACAGCTGATCGGGGTTCATCTCTCCAAGTCCCTTGTAGCGTTGTATATGTTGGCCTTTTTTCGCTTCTTCCATTAACCAAGTTAATGCATCATCGAAACTATTTACTGATTTCTTTTTGTCTCCTCTGGCAATATAAGCGCCGCTGGAGAGAAAATCCTCGAGCTTATTGCTAAAGCTAGAAATTTTTTCGTAATCTACACTGCGAAAAAAGTCTAAAGATACTCTCAGCTCAGATGCGATCCCATGCGTCCAATGTTGCACGGTTAAAAAATTACCCTCATTATCATTCGTTGTGTAATTTATAGCGTATGAATTAGATATCGCACCGTCTGTTTTGAGTCTGGCCTCAAGCTCTTTAGCCCAATCCACAATCGTCTGCTCATTGTTGGCTGACGCATCCTCAGGAAATTTAGGCATGTAAAGCATCTTTTGCATAAAATTTTCCCCATATTTTTTACCTAACCGACTTAAAATACTTGAAACTGCCATAGCTTCAGTTGCGATAGACTCAAGAGCCGAATCGGACAAAGGCGGAGAGCTGCCGTTTACGTGCATTTTTGCACCATCCAACGCCATTTGAAGTAAATATGAATTCAGGGCCTGGTCGTCCTTTAAGTAACTCTCTTGCTTCCCCTTTTTTACTTTATAAAGCGGAGGCTGGGCTATATAGATGTGTCCATTCTCGATCAATTCTGGCATTTGCCGGTAAAAAAAGGTCAATAGCAATGTTCTTATGTGCGCTCCATCCACGTCCGCATCTGTCATAATTATTATTCTGTGATATCGAAGATTTTCTATATTAAATTCTGTTCGACCAATACCACAACCAAGCGCCGTGATAAGTGTGCCCACCTCTGCGGAAGAAAGCATTTTATCAAACCGTGCTTTTTCAACATTTAAAATCTTCCCTTTCAGCGGCAATATGGCTTGCGTTCTTCTGTCTCTGCCTTGCTTCGCAGAACCTCCGGCAGAATCACCCTCTACCAGATAAAGCTCTGATAATGTTGGATCTTTTTCCTGACAGTCGGCTAATTTTCCAGGTAAGCCAGCAACATCTAATACCCCTTTTCGACGGGTCATTTCGCGAGCCTTACGAGCAGCCTCCCTCGCCCGAGCCGCCTCGATCATCTTTCCTGCAATTATTTTTGCTTCGCTGGGATTTTCAAGCAGGTGATCATTTAGTTTTTCTGATAAAAGTGACTCGACTACAGATTTTACTTCTGATGAAACCAATTTATCTTTTGTTTGCGAGGAAAATTTTGGATCCGGGACTTTTACCGATAAAACGGCTGTTAATCCTTCTCTAGCATCATCACCGCTTGTTGTTACTTTTTGTTTTTTCCCAAGCCCCTCTCGGTCTATGTATGAGTTAAGTGTTCTTGTCAGGCCAGCCCTTAGGCCAGCAAGATGGGTCCCACCGTCTTTTTGAGGAATATTGTTCGTAAAACAAAAAATATTTTCTTGATAAGATTCATTCCATTGCAGGGCCGCCTCAACCACAACATCATTTCTTTCGGCACTAAAATAAAAAACATTGTCATGAAGTGGGGTTTTCTTTTTATTTAAATGCTCTACAAAAGCTTTTATTCCGCCTTCATACTCATAAGCATCTGATTTTTCATTTCTTTCGTCTGTTAGCGTTATTCTTACACCAGAATTCAGAAAAGAAAGCTCTCTGAGTCTTTTGGCCAATACTTCAAAATGAAATTCAACATCACTGAAAATTTCTAAGCTCGGTTTAAATCTTATTAAGGTTCCAGTTTGTTCAGATGCGCCTCCTTTTTTTATTGGGGCCAATGGGTTGCCCATTTTGTAAGTTTGTATGTATTCATGGCCTTCTCTAAATATTGTCAACTCGAGTTTTTCAGATAGCGCGTTTACGACAGAAACCCCCACCCCATGCAGGCCGCCAGATACTTTGTAAGAATTATCATCAAATTTCCCCCCGGCATGTAATACAGTCAATATTACTTCTGCTGCCGACTTTCCCTCCTCCTCGTGAAGACCAACTGGAATGCCACGGCCATTATCAGCCACTGAGACTGATCCATCTTGATGTATAAAAACGTTTATTTCAGAACAATGGCCAGCTAAAGCCTCGTCTATTGAGTTATCCACCACTTCAAAAACCATGTGATGGAGTCCTGTCCCATCGTCTGTATCACCTATATACATTCCAGGTCTTTTGCGAACAGCATCCAATCCTTTTAGAACTTTGATCGAAGAGGTGTCGTAACTGTTAATTTCTTCTGACATTTTTAATTTGCCTTTTAATGCTGAATTACAGATTATACAGCAGATCTCACTTAAGTTTATCTTAACTTCCCATGTTCCACGTGAAACAGAGTTTTTTTCTGTTTTGTGTCGCGTAGCTCATTTTCTGATAATGCGGAAAGAAATGATTGATGATAATTTTGTTGGATATGATCAATAAGAATTTCTCGATTGTTAAAATCGAGTTCAGCGCTGATATCGTCAAAAAGTAACAATTCTCTATAATTCATAGATCGTTTTGCTAAATCAGATTGTGAAAAGTGAAAGGCTGTTGCAACCATTTTTAATTGGCCCCTAGAAAGTTTTTTTCCTGATTTATAGTTCGTTGATTTAAAAATTAGATCTGCCCTGTGAGGGCCATAACACGTAAATTGTCTTTTTATGTCGAAATTTAGAGTTTGTTGTAGGCAGTGAGCTAAATCTTCTTTTTGCGGCCATCCCCTTTCATAGGAAAGCTGCAAATCTATTTTTACACCCCACTCTTGAAGGTATTTTTTTACTTCTATTGCTAAAAGGTTTATATAATTCGATCGATACTTGTCCAATTTAACAGAAGTGAGGTTTAATTGATCATCCCACAAAGCTATATTCTGTTTAAGTTGTTTCAATGCAGCATTTCTTTGGTTTAAGGCTCTATTGTAGGTTTGCAAAGTCTCAAGATAGTCTTGTTCCACGTGAAACAAACCGTTATCAATGAACTTCCGTCTTATCGACGGGCCCCCTGTAATTAAATTTTGAGGTTCTGGGCCTATCCACTGAATAGGAAGAAGCTTCATTATCTCTGATCTTTTGGGTGTTTTTTGTCCGTTTAAACGAACTTCGGTCTCAGATCTGCTTTTCCTGATACCAATCTGATGTTTTTTTTTGAAAGCAGCGTCTTCAAAAACTGCCGTTAATAAAAGCTCTTCTTTTTGATCCTTTATCAGTGGCGCGACCTCTTGGTGTCGAAAACTTTTCCCCTTAAACAGAATATATATTCCCTCTAAAAGAGTTGTTTTTCCGCTGCCATTATTTCCCACGATAATGTTTATACCTTTCCTTGGGTTTAATTCAAGATTTGATATGCACCTTAGGTTATGTAGATAAAGTTTTTTTAGCATCTTAATTTAATCTGCTCTAGATAAAATTAAAGGCGATAACGACTAATAGCCACTCTTTATTAAAGACGCATTGGCATAATTACGTACTGACTATCCAGCGACTTATCTGGTGAGATTAGGGTGCTTGAATTGGAATCTATAACCGAAAGCACGACACTATCTGTATCTATTACTCCGAGCACATCTAACAAGTATCCTACATTAAATCCAATTGTAAGCTCTTTCCCTTCATACTCTACTTCTAGCTCTTCCTCTGCTTCATCTTGCTCTGGGTTATGTGCTTGCAGGTGCAACATGTTTTTATTCAGCCGAAATCGTATCCCTCTATATTTTTCATTCGATAAAATCGACGTCCTAGTCAAAGCTTGCTTCAAGTAGTTTTTATCTGCTCTGCATTCTATAGTCTCACTGGAAGGCATGACTCTCTCGTAATCAGGAAATTTTCCGTCAATTAATTTTGATATAAAACTGGTATTTCCAGATTGAACTCTCAAGTGACTATCACTGATTTGTATTTCTATTTCATTTTTTGAGTCGCTTAAAATTCTACTAAGTTCTACTATTGCTTTCCTTGGCAAAATAATTTGCAAATCTTCGATATCGTTTAATTTAAAATCTACATCACTTAGTGCTAATCGATGGCCGTCTGTCGCCACTGCTCGCATTCGACCGGAACGTATTTCTAAAAGTAAACCATTTAAGTAATACCTTACGTCTTGATGCGCCATCGCGAATGAAGTTTTATCAATTAATTTTTTCAAACTTACTTCGGGCATCTTTATTGTCTGACTAACTGATGATGGTTCTATACTTGGATAATCTCTAGCTGGGAGAATACTCATTTTATATCTCCCTCTCCCTGATTTAAGAACCGCCTTTTCTCCATCAACCTCTAAAGTAATGTTTGAGTTTTCTGGTAATGCTTTACAAATATCGATTATCTTTCGGGCGGGTACAGTAAATTCAATATCTTCAGAATTTTCTGCTTTAGACATTGTTGTCATTTCAACTTCTAAGTCTGTCGCTGTTATTTTTAAGTTTTCTTTGGATGTTGAGATAAGAACATTAGCTAAAATAGGAAGGGTTTGTCGTCGTTCAATTACATTGCCTGCTAAAAGTAAGGGCTTAAGAAGATCATTTCTATTTGCTTTTATTTTCATTGTAAAAACCCCGATCTTTAATAAATATAAGTATAGATATTTATATTTATTATTATTACTGCTGTGGAAAATTAACAAAAATCATAAAAATATTTTAAATAACAATAGCTTAAGTTATTTTTTCCCCAATAAAAAACAAGTATTAAATTCGTATTACTTGTTCAATCCTTGTGTATAAAAAGTCAATAAAAAATTTTATAAAAATTTCTATCAGCTTACTAACATCAGCTGCTAAGAGTTCTTAACAGGTTATTAAAATCTTCTGAGACTCTTGGCTCCGATTCTCTTAATTCAGCAATTCTTCGTGTCGCATATAGAACGGTTGTATGATCTCTTCCACCAAAAGCGTCCCCAATTTCCGGAAGGCTATGATTCGTTAACTCTTTTGCTAAAGCCATTGCTATTTGTCTTGGTCTTGCGATCATTCTATTTCTTTTACCCGACAATAAGTCAGATGCTCTAATTTTAAAATATTCAGCCACTATTTTTTGAATATTATCTAATGTCACTAACCTAGATTGCGCGTCGATCATATCCTTTAAAGCATCTTTAGCAAATTCTACATTTATTTCTAAACCAGTAAATTGAGCATTGGCATTAATTCTTCTCAGAGCCCCCTCTAGTTCTCTGATATTTGAGCGAACATTTTTTGCTATAAAAAAGGCAACCTCATTAGGTAATTCAATATTGAAAAGTTGTATTGACTTGCTCATCAATATAGCAACTCTTGTTTCAAGATCAGGTGGCTCTATTGCTACTGTTAGACCCCACCCGAAGCGAGATTTCAGTCTATCTTCAAGCCCCTCTACTTCCTTTGGGTAACGGTCACTTGTAAGGATTATCTGTTGTCTCGATTCAAATAAAGCATTTATGGTGTGAAAGAATTCTTCTTGAGATCTTTCTTTGCCAGCAAAAAATTGAACATCATCTATTAAAAGAGCATTTACACCTCTCATTTTCTTTTTGAAATTATCAATGGTGCCATGCTGAAGAGCCTTTACCATTTCTGCCACAAAACTTTCAGAATGCATGTACAGTACTTTTGCTTGCGGATTTTTTAGGCGAATCATATTTCCTACTGCATGCATCAAATGAGTTTTACCAAGACCAACTCCACCATAAATGAAAAGTGGGTTATAAACGCTTCCAGGGTTCTCTCCTACCTGAATGCCGGCTGCTCTAGCTAGCTGATTCGACTTTCCTTCAACAAACGTATCAAAACTAAATTCATAGTTGGTGGTTTGCGGCATTTGATTAAAAATTACTTTGTTTGAGGATTCCTTTTTGTCAGGACTTTTTTTAGACTGTACTCGTTCTTCTGACTGTTGATTTTGAGAATCTAAAGCCGAAACACTTCCAATTTCGAGGCTTATATTAACGTATGAATCATTGGACTCTTTCAGGTAACTTATTAATTTTTCGAGGTAATTTTCTTTTACCCAGTCTAAAACAAATGCGTTGGGTGCCATTAATCTCAGTTGATCTTGAGCCTGTATGCATTGAAGAGGCCTAATCCATGTGTTGAACTGTTGCTCAGGGATTTCATTGCCCAATCGTTTTAACAAAAAGTTCCAAATATTAGTGTTGATGACCGATTAACCTCTATGTTCTATTTGCAAGCTCATGGGCCGCAAAAATAAAAAAGCGCTTTTTGATTTTGCAATCAAAAATGAAATTTGGGACATTTTTAAGACGGGAATATCGCCAAAAGGAATGTAATCTTAGCGCTGCTAACAAAAGTTATCCACAGGCGAATAAAAAAATTTTCATTTAAATATAATTTTTAGAGCAATAGTAAGTATTTACTATCGATTTCTCTCAATGACTGTGGATAACTTTTCCTTAGAAAGAATGGGCTATTTATAAATTTTTTAATTTTTTTTGACAAAAAGCATCAAGTCTAATAACGTTTCGCGCCTTCCTTATGAATTAAATAGATTTTTTATTGACTAATTGAGAAAAACGCATGAAACGAACCTTTCAACCAAGCAACTTAAAAAAAGCTCGCACTCATGGGTTCAGAGCAAGAATGGCCACCAAGGGCGGCAGAAAAGTCATAAATGCCAGGAGAGCCAAGGGCCGAATGCGCTTAACTCCTTAATATCTTTTTTGCGAAATTAAAATCTGTCTTGGAGGCTTTATTTTGTGCCTACCTTTAAAAAACAACATAGATTGCTTCATGCAACTCAGTTCAAAAGAGTTTTCCACAAACCGATAAAATCTTCAGATGCTTGTTTTGTAGTTTTGGCAAGACCAAATTTATCAGAAAATCATCGCCCAAGACTTGGCTTAGCTATTGCAAAGAAACAGTTAAAACGATCTGTTGATAGAAATAGAATTAAAAGAATTATAAGAGAATATTTCCGGTTACAAGTAGACAGCAATTGTGGCCTAGATTTTGTAGTAATGATTCGATCATCGGTTAAAGACTACAGCAACGAGAAACTTACTTATTATTTAGGGCAGCACTTTAAGCGCCTTGTCGATAAGCAAACTATTTCTAAGACATGACATAAAGGCACCCGTGCCTTAAACTAATAAATTGAACCAGCATTTTGGCTAATAAAATTTTTCAAATAAACCAAAAAAATTTAAAAAGTTTATTTGAAACAGGATAAATCATTATGGACAACGTACGCCTATTTTTGATTATGGCACTTGGCTTTCTTTCTCTACTTTTGTGGGAAGCATGGCAAGAGGATTATGTGATCCCACAAAAACAATCCGAACAAGCCTCTTATCAACAAGATTCAGAATCGATAAACTTGCCCAATGATGGCCCTGAGGTTCCGTTAATTGTCAATATTGATGAAGCTTCCGCAGATCAACCCCTAGTTATCGCGGAAAAAAAAGCTTTTTCAGATGATCGACTTATAAAAGTCTACACAGACACTCTAAACATTATGATCGACCCCAAAGGCGGATCGATAGTCGATGCCAAATTAAAGAAGTATCCGGTATCCACCAAAACACCCGATATCAAATATCATTTAATGAGCCAAAGACCTAACGATTTTTTTATCGGGCAAAGTGGTCTATTGGGCAATGAAAAATCGCAAGCCCCAAGCCACCAATCAACTTTCTCATCCAACAAGAATAATTACTCGATGGGTGAAGGGAAAAAAAATTTAGTTATAGACCTTACCTGGCAATCAGGGGACGGCATCAAAGTAATAAAAAGGTATACATTTGAAAGAAGCAAACATTCTATTTTGTTAGAACATATCATCGAAAATAACTCAAACAAAAAATGGACAGGCAGAGAATATAGACAGCTTCAAAGGGGTGAGCCAACTGATTCTGGGAGTATTTTCATGTACACCTACACAGGCGGAGCGATATTTAGCGAAGAGGATAAATATCAAAAATATGATTTCTCCGAACTAGCCGCAGGAGAGCTTAATAGAGATGTTAAAAATGGCTGGATAGCAATGATTCAACATTATTTTTTGGCAGCATTTGTGCCACCCAGGGACGAACAGCAGCATTTTTATGGCAAACAACTTCAAAATGGAAATTCGGTAATTGGCTTATATACACCAAGAAAAACAGCCGACAGAGGAGACACCATTAAGTTTTCTGGCGTAATGGTTGTAGGTCCAAAATTACAATCTGAACTTGAGCCTTTAGCACAAGGATTAGAACTTACAGTTGATTACGGCTGGCTGTCACCAATAGCCATGCCAATGCACTGGGTATTAGATTGGATAAATAAATTTATTAATAACTGGGGTTGGACGATCATTATTTTTACCATTTTAATAAAAATAGTATTTTTTAAATTATCAGAGACTAGTTATAGGTCTATGGCAAATATGCGGAAAATAGGACCTCGAATTCAAGCTTTAAAGGATCGTCATGGGGATGATAAACAAAGAATGCAAAAAGCATTAATGGATATGTACAAAAAGGAAAAAATTAACCCCTTGGGCGGATGTTTGCCCATGTTAGTCCAATTGCCTTTTTTTATTGCGCTTTATTGGGTTTTATTGGAATCAGTGGAAATGAGGCAGGCTCCTTGGATTTTTTGGATAAATGATCTCTCGGTAAAAGACCCCTTTTTTGTGCTGCCATTAATTATGGCTGTATCCATGTTTGCCCAACAGAAATTGAATCCCACCCCACCCGATCCAATGCAAGCAAAAATGATGATGTATTTGCCAGTTATCTTTGGAATTATGTTTGCCTTTTTCCCATCTGGGCTTGTTTTGTACTGGGTAGTAAATAATTTATTGTCTATTACCCAACAATGGGTGATTACTAGGCGTATCGAATCTGGCGATACCGCTTAGCCGTTTAGAAGATAGCAGGTAAATTGTGACAGATACTATTGTTGCCAGAGCCACATCTCCAGGTAGAGGCGGCATAGGTATTGTGAGACTATCAGGGTCGATGTCATTACATATCGCAAAAGATATTTGTAACATTTTACCAAAAAATCGTTATGCCCACTTCTGTGATTTTAAAAATTCAAGTTCGCAATTAATTGATCAAGGCATTTGTCTTTTTTTTAAAGCGCCCAATTCTTTCACTGGCGAGGATATAATTGAGTTACATGGACACGGTGGAGACATAGTGCTTGATCAATTGATAGACCAATGCATAAGACTTGGCGCTAGACCTGCTAATGCGGGAGAATTTAGTGAGCGAGCATTTTTAAACGGAAAGCTTGATCTAACTCAAGCTGAAGCAATTTCAGATTTAATAAACTGTGAGACCAGAGAGGCAGCAAAACTTGCAGCTAGGTCTTTATCTGGCCATTTTTCTTTTTTGATTGATGAGCTAATTGAAAAAGTGATATCTCTTCGTGCACAAATAGAAGCTGAAATAGATTTCCCCACAGATGGTATCGAGTCTTTAGGCGATCGTGATATGGGTAGGCAACTAAAAGAAATAATTGTCTCTGTAGAAGATTTAAAAGCATCTGCCTCGATGGGTAAAATACTAAGAGAGGGCATCAAGCTTGTAATTTCTGGAGCTCCAAATGTTGGAAAATCATGTTTAAGGAATGTATTGGCTGGGACGGATGATGCGATTGTTTCAGACATACCAGGAACAACAAGAGATGTTTTAAGGGAAAATATTGAAATAAAAGGAATGCCTGTAAATTTAATTGACACCGCAGGCTTGAGAGAAACACATGATGAAATTGAAAAGATAGGCAAAACTAGAGCGCTGATGGAAATTGAAGATGCCGACTTAATACTTTGGGTCTTTGATGGATCCATTGATCCAAAAAATAAGGTTTTTTTTGAAAGCAAAATAAAAACAAATTCAAAGATTATCTTTGTTCACAATAAAGCCGATGTGAATAATGATTTTATCGAGGAGAAAAATATAAATGGGTTTTTGACTATAGTGATTAGTGCTAAAGAAAAAAAAGGTATTAATTTGCTAAATAAATGCATACAAAATCAGTTTGGATTACAGGGCTCTAATCAAGGTAATTTTTTAGCAAGGCGAAGACACCTGGAGGCCATAAATAAGGCACACCAATTTTTAATCGGCGCAGAATCTATATTTTATACCAACAAATCATTGGAATTAATCGCAGAAGATTTGCGGCTCTGCCAAAATTCTTTATCAGAAATAACAGGTGCATTTGTTCCTGATGATCTTCTTGGTAAGATTTTTAGTGATTTTTGTATAGGCAAATGAAAAAAATAGGATTTTTTGATTCAGGTTTAGGCGGCCTATCCGTTTTAAGGCATGCTCCGACAAGGATTAATGATGCCCAGTTTTTTTATGTCGCAGATTCGGCGTATGCCCCATATGGGGAAAAACCCGAATCATTGGTTTTAGAAAGAAGCCTTCAGTTGGCTGATTTTTTTTTAAAAAAGGAGGTGGATGCACTTGTAATAGCATGTAACACTGCTACTGCCGTGGCAGCCGAGGAGGTAAGGTCTAGATTGAGTATACCGGTAGTTGCCATGGAGCCAGCTATAAAGCCAGGAATACTACATAGCCAAACTCAAAAAATCGTTGTCTTGGCTACAAAAGCAACCTTGAAAAGTGAGCGTTATAAGAACCTCAAGGATTTACATGATTGGGACGGTAAAATTGAAGAATGTATTTGTCATGAATGGGTGACTGCCGTTGAAAGTGGAAATTTGAGTTTCGAAGAAAGCTGCAAAATGGTAAAAAAACAATTAGATAAAGTAAAAATAAAAGATGCTGATACGTATATACTTGGATGTACTCATTTTCCATTTTTAGAAAAAGAAATTAAACAAATATTAAATAAGGGTATTCGGATCATTGATCCATCTTTAGCGGTAATTGAGCAGCTAATGCGGATTCTAAGAATAGAATCAGACAATAATCTATCTGATGTATCGAATATTGAATTTTATACAAGCGGAAGTACGTCAGAAGTAGAGAAAAGAACATTCCAACTTTTAAATTGGCAAATAAAAGCCAAGCCATTGGATTAATTTAAGTAAATAAAAATAAAATTCACGAAGAATTTTTCGAAAGTATTAGAATAGAGCGGCGCTTGTTTAAAGGAAAACTTCTATGTTTGTTGCTGGAAAATATGATGTTTTAGTAATCGGCGGCGGCCATGCAGGCACCGAAGCATCTCTTGCTGCTGCCCGTTCTGGCTCTAAGACACTTCTTCTTACGCACAATATTGATACATTGGGCTCAATGAGCTGCAATCCCGCTATTGGTGGAATAGGAAAAGGCCATTTGGTTAAAGAAATAGATGCATTGGGCGGACTCATGGCGCGAGCGACTGATCTTGCGGGAATTCAATTTCGTTTGTTAAATTCAAGAAAAGGTCCTGCTGTCAGAGCAACAAGAGCACAAGCTGATAGAGCTTTATATAAAGCTGTTGTCCGAAATGTATTGGAGAATCAGAATAATTTAGATATTTTTCAACAGTCTGTTGACGATCTTATTATAGAACAAGATAAGATAGTTGGAGTGGTTACCCAGACAGGGATTAAGTTTTCAGCAAGGGCGGTGATTTTGACAGTTGGCACTTTTTTAAGTGGCAAGATTCACATTGGGGAAACAAATTATCCTGCTGGAAGGGCAGGCGATCCTGCGAGCACATCTCTAGCTAACACACTAAAAAAATTACCTTTTAACATTAAACGTCTTAAAACTGGAACGCCACCAAGACTAGATAAAAAAAGTCTAAATTTTAATGTTTTTGAAATACAACATGGAGATTCGCCAGAGCCTATCTTTTCAACTATGAGCAAGAGAAAAGATCACCCAAAGCAGGTGCCTTGCCATATCGCGCATACGAATGAAAAAACACATGAAATTATAAGAGAGGCGACAGATCGTTCGCCGATGTTCACCGGGGCAATTGAAGGAATCGGGCCTCGCTATTGCCCCTCTATAGAGGACAAAATCATAAGGTTTGCTGATAAAAATTCTCATCAGATTTTTATTGAGCCCGAGGGTCTCTCTAGCAATGAACTTTATCCAAATGGAATATCAACATCATTACCTTTTGACGTTCAAATGAACTTTGTTCGCTCAATAAACGGGCTTGAGAATGCCCGCATTACGAGACCGGGCTACGCAATTGAATATGATTTCTTTGATCCTAGAGATCTCAGGGCTTCGTTGGAGTCAAATCTTATCTCCAACCTTTTTTTTGCTGGGCAAATTAATGGCACAACGGGTTATGAAGAAGCAGCTGCACAAGGGATCTTAGCAGGGATAAATGCAGCCAGAAAAGTAAACGAGTTGGAAATGTGGTATCCACGACGAGATCAGGCATATCTTGGAGTGCTTATTGATGATCTGATCACCAGAGGAACAATAGAGCCCTATAGAATGTTTACATCAAGAGCTGAATATAGACTTACACTTCGTGAAGATAATGCAGATCTTCGTTTGACAGAAATAGGCAGGGAGCTTGGTATAGTGGAAGACGAGCAGTGGGAATTTTTTTGTCGAAAAAGAGATGCTTTAGAGCGTGAGCAGGACCGCTTATCAAAAATTTGGATACAACCAAAAGATATTGATCAACGTGAGGCTCAGGAACTAATAGGTCGGTGCCTGCAAAGGGAGACAAAAGCAATCGATTTAATTGGATCGTCTGATTCAACTTATAAAAAAATCACCACCCTTGAAAAAGTTGGGAGCGTAGCCATTGATCCAGATATTGAGGATAGGGTAATAGAACAAATTGAAATACAGGCAAAATATTCTGGATATATAGATAGGCAGATAGAAGAAGTAAAACGATCTAAGGAAGCTGAGCTCATGACCCTACCTGAAAATTTTGATTATAAAAAAATTAAAGGACTTTCAACAGAGGTAAGCGAAAAACTAGATAGGCATAAGCCTAAAACTATTGGACAAGCAAAACGCATTCCAGGAATAACTCCAGCGGCTGTTTCGCTAGTGTTGATTCACTTAAAAAGAAGTTCAGCGTAAATCAGCAGGAAAACAAAACCATGCTTTTAATCGTATCGCCCGCAAAGAAACTTGACTATGAGGCCCCGGCCCTTACAGATAAATTTACAAAGCCTGATTATTTAAATGATTCTCAGAAATTAATAAATGAATTGAAAAAATATTCTGCTTTGGATTTGGCAGAGTTAATGAATTTAAGCATAAAGCTGGCTGAGTTAAATTTTGATAGATATCAGTCATGGAAAAAACAAGTTGATGAGAAATCTGGAAAGCAGTGTATATTTGCTTTTCAAGGCGACGTTTACAAAGGATTAGATGCTTCTTCTTTGAGTTCTCGCGATTTAAATTTTGCTCAAAAACACTTGAGAATAATCTCGGGTTTATATGGCCTGCTTAAGCCTTTTGATTTGATGAGGCCGTATCGACTGGAAATGGGAACAAATTTAAAAAATGAGAGAGGAAAAAATCTCTATGAATTTTGGGGAGAAAAAATTACTGAAGGCATCAATGAGCAACTGAAACTACAAAGCGGTAAATTTGTGATTAATCTAGCCTCTAACGAATATTTTAAATCTATAAAAAAACCAAAAATCTTAGGTAAGGTAATTACACCAGTTTTTAAAGAAAAAAAGAATAATCAGTATAAAGTTATTGGCATTCATGCAAAGAAAGCAAGAGGTTTAATGAGTAGGTTTATAATAAAAAATCACTTGAGAAAGGTTGATGATATAAAGAGTTTTGATCTTGAAGGGTATTCCTTTCAAACCAATCTATCTGATGAAGAAAAATGGATTTTTACTAGATAAAAGATGTAAGAATCTCAAAAGAGGGATTTAAATTAATGTCTTTTGATTTAAAAAATGGAGTTGATGAGATGGAATTGGAAATTCCACTTCATAAGCAAGAAAAACTGATAAATTATTTAGATATTTTAGTTAAGTGGAATAAGGTTTTTAATTTAACCTCGGTGCAAACAAAGCAAGAGATGATTTCTAGGCATTTGTTAGATAGTCTTTCTATAATGCCATGGTGCAAAGGAGAAAGATTTTTAGATGTTGGAACAGGCGCAGGTTTGCCGGGGATACCATTGGCGATAGCTTTCCCAGATAAATTTTTTGTTCTTATTGACAGTAACGGCAAACGAACAAGATTCTTACATGAAGCAGTCAGCAGCTTGAATCTAACAAATGTAATGATAGTAAATGATCGCGTAGAGTCTTTCCAAAGTTTGAATAAGTTCGATGTAATAACAAGCAGGGCGTACTCATCTCTTATTGATTTAATCGAAACAACAAGCCATCTTTTAGCGAGGAAGGGTTTTTGGTTGGCCATGAAGGGAGAGGTGGAAGAATATGAAATCAATGCGGCTTGTGGCGTAAACATTGAGAAATATTCACTTATAGTGCCAGGATGTAAATCAAAACGTTATCTTTTCAAAATGACACTCTGATTTTCTTTATAACCAAAAGGTATTTTAAAAGTAATTGTTTGTTGAGTCTGCTTGTGACACCCTTAGAGCGATTTCATAAAAAGTCATAATCATCATAGGTACGAGGTCGCTTTAATGGGTCGAGTAATATGCATAGCTAATCAGAAAGGCGGGGTTGGAAAAACCACAACCACGGTAAATCTAGCCGCTTCTCTAGCTGAAATGAAAAAAAAAGTTCTCCTCATAGATTTGGATCCTCAAGGAAATGCCACGATGGGTAGTGGGGTAGAAAAATATCAATTGCAATTTTCCGCATTAGATGTGCTTTTGGGAGAGCAATCCTTAGAAGGCGCTTTAAAGCCAAGCGTAAAAAAAATGTTTGATGTTCTTCCAGCCAATAGCGATCTAACAGCAGCAGAAGTCCAATTGTTTGAATTGCCAATGCGAGAAAAACGGCTTTGTATCGCCCTCAAGACCATAGAAAAAAATTATGATTTTATATTGATAGATTGTCCCCCATCTCTCAATATGTTAACAGTAAATTCATTGATGGCGTCGGATGGTGTTTTGGTTCCGATTCAAACTGAGTATTATGCACTGGAGGGATTATCGGAATTGCTGAGTACAATTGATCAAATAAAAGCTCACGGAAACCCAAATCTGCAGATTGAGGGAATTGTTCGAACTATGCATGATCCGAGAAATAATTTAGCTAATGAGGTATCTGGCCAGCTTATACGTCACTTTGGAGATAAAGTTTTTCGAACTATCATTCCTCGTAACGTCAGGGTAGCCGAAGCACCCAGCCATGGATTGCCAATAATGCTTTACGATAAAGAATCGCGTGGCTCGATAAGCTACAGGGCGTTAGCCAGTGAAATGGTCAGGCGGTATCAATTGCAACCTTCTTCAATTTCAGCATGAGTAATTCTAAGAAAAAAAGCCTTGGAAGGGGTTTAGACGCTCTTTTAAATGGCTCTCAGAATAGGCCATCAACTGACGTTAACAGCGATAATGGAACTCAATTAAGCCTCCCAGTCGAAAAATTAAAAAGAGGCAAGTTCCAGCCCAGAAAAGAATTTAATAAACAAAAATTGACAGAGCTAGCTGACTCAATTTCAGAGCAAGGCATAGTTCAACCTATCGTTGTTAGAGAATCAGAAAATGGACTTTTCGAAATTATTGCTGGCGAGAGACGTTGGCGCGCTGCTCAACTTGCGGGGCTGGCTGAGGTGCCGGTTTTTGTTAAAAAGGTTGATGACAGGTCAGCTATGGCAATGGCCCTGATTGAAAACATACAAAGAGACAATTTAAATGCTTTAGAGGAGGCCTCTGCCCTCAATAGGCTTGTTGAGAAATTTGGGTTGACCCATCAGCAAGTTGCAAAAGCAGTGGGAAAATCTCGAGCTATGATATCTAATTTAATTCGCCTATTGGAGCTAAGCGGCGAAGTAAAGAAATTATTAGAAAAAGGATTATTAGAAATGGGCCATGCTAGGGCGATACTTCCTCTAAAAGCCTCTCTCCAGCGATCAGTGGCGAACCAGGTAGTTAAAAAGGGACTCTCGGTAAGGGAAACTGAAGCGCTTGTCAGGGGGCTTGCAGATGAAAAATCTACTCATTCGGCAAAAAAGACTCGATCTATCGATCCAGACGTTCGGCGCCTCAATCAGAAATTATCGAATCGATTGGGTGCAAAAGTAGTAATCAGGAGCTCCAAAGGCGGAAAGGGGAAGATAGAAATAAGTTACAATAGTCTTGACGAACTAGAAGGCATCTTAAAACACATAAAATGATAAATTAGAATATTAGTGTCGACTTGCATTTACAGAAATTTAACAACTTACACAAAAAAATTTAAGCTCATTCTCAAAAATAATGCCCAACTAATGAAAATTTTATCTACGGATCAATTGACCACACAACACCAGGTGCTTATACTGCGCCCCGCCTATGAAGCTTGTTTCGCATCATGCTCTTCGGGCACTTGTAGTGTCGAAAACCATGTTTTTCCTGTGATCCAGCCTGACGATTTAAAAAGAGGGACTGGCTGGAAATGAGAAGATGCTAGCTTTGTTAGAAGATTTTTTTTGTACCGAGGGCTTAAGAGTTGAACCCTGAGGTACGAAGAGTGAAAAGTATTCTCGTTGCGCAATCGATCACAATGGTAGTGGTCGCCTTGGTTGTTTTTTTATTTCATCCATTGAGCGCACGCGATGCATTCATAGGAGGAGCTGCAGCAGTAATAGGCTCCGTTTTTTTTGCTTTCTGGACTTTTGGTCGTTATAGAGCAAATGAACCAGGGCGTTTATTAGCTCGTTTTTATGGTGGAGAGGTAATGAAGATCGTTGTTATTTTAGCGATTTTTGGAGCAGCAATGAATTGGTTGGAAAATTTAAATCCAATTGCCTTATTCGGCGCCTTTTTTGTAGTGCAAATATTGCCACCCCTACTTGCTAATAAAATTGCGAATTAGAGAGTAAGGAAAAAGTATGGCTGGCACAGAAGTAACTTCCGCTGAATATATAAAGCATCATCTTACTAATTTAACATTTGGCAATCACCCAGAAAATGGATTGGGTTTTGCGCACACTGCGGAAGAAGCAGCCGAAATGGGATTTTGGGCTGTTCACGTTGACTCGATGATGTGGTCGATTGGGTTAGCAATATTTTTCTCCTTCTTTTTTTATCGAGCCGCGACCAAAGCTTCATCAGGCGTCCCACAGGGATTACAAAATTTTGTTGAGCTGTTGGTAGATTTTGTCAATGATGGTGTTAGAGGATCTTTCTCCGGAAAAAATGATCTGGTTGCACCCCTGGCTTTGACAATATTTGTATGGGTTTTTCTAATGAATCTTATGGATCTTGTTCCAGTTGACTTGGTTCCATACATTCTAGGGGAACATGGATTAGGCATCTTTTATTTTATGAAAATCGTGCCGAGCACTGACCCTAACGTGACTTTCGCACTAGCCATCGGAGTTTTTATGCTTATTTTGTACTACAGCATAAAAATGAAAGGCGTGGGTGGTTTTATTGGTGAGCTTACTGGCATGCCTTTTCAAACAAAGAATATTTTTTTAAAACCCTTTGTGATCTCAGTAAACTTTATCTTAGAGGGCGTAAATTTAATTGCAAAGCCAATTTCATTATCATTGCGACTTTTCGGAAACATGTATGCGGGAGAAATGATTTTCATACTCATTGCCTTGATGTACGGTGCCGGAATTGTAATGGGAGTGTTTGGAGGAGCCTTACAATTAGTATGGGCAATTTTTCATATATTAGTAATTACCTTGCAGGCTTTCATATTCATGACACTAACAATTGTGTATTTGGATATGGCGCATGCTGAACATCATTAAACTTAGAAACTAAACTTATACCGGATTGAATTAAACGGGAGACAATCATGGAAATGGCACAAGCTCTGCTTATTATCGCAGCTTCAATTATGTTAGGACTTGGCGCTGTCGGTGCCGCGGTAGGCATCGGGGTACTTGGCGGAAGATTTTTAGAGGGGGCTGCTCGACAGCCTGAACTGATACCTATGCTACGAACTCAGTTTTTTATAGTAATGGGTCTCACAGATGCTGTGCCGATGATAGCTGTCGGCTTAGGCATGTATGTAATGTTTGCTTTGTAAGAATCAATATTTTTTTTAATCGTTTTAATTAAACGAGGTTTCAGAATGAACATAAACCTGACGTTAATAGCTCAACTTGTGTCTTTTGCATTTTTTGTTTGGTTCACAATGAAATTTGTTTGGCCACCATTGGTTCAGGCAATGGAGGAGAGAAAAACAAAGATTGCAGATGGCCTCGCTGCTGCTGAGCGTGGAGTACAAGAGCAAGAGAAAGCAAAATTACAAGCGGACCAGGTAATTACAGAAGCGAAGCAAAAAGCGGCTGACATTAAGGCAAATGCTGAAAAACAAGCTTCTATTATCATAGAGGATGCAAAAAATAAAGGCGAAGAAGAAGGCGCTAGACAAATTGCGCTTGCTCACGCAGAGATCGAACAAGAAACGAATAGAGCTCGAGAGGAGCTCCGTGGAAAAGTAGCAGAGCTGGCTATCGTGGGAGCTGAAAAAATCTTGAGGAAAGAGATCAATTTAGAGGCCCATAAAGAAATTGTAGATTCAGTATCCAATGGAATTTGAGGTAATAAGTTAAATGGCTGGTGATGCGACAACTATTGCTAGACCCTATGCAGAGGCGGTTTTTAAGTATGCCATAGAGTCAAACAATCTTGATTTATGGTCGAAGGCCTTAGACTTTTTGGTTTTTATCTTAGGGGACTCAGCTCTGCTTGGATTAATAGCAAATCCTAAGTTAAGCCAACAACAAAAAGCCAAACTCTTGATTGAAATTGGTGAAACTTCCTTAAACGATCCAGCTAAACATTTCGTGGAGTTGCTCGCTAAAAATAATAGATTAAACGTTATCGTAGAAATAAGAGATGCTTTTGAGCTATTAAAGTTGGAACATATCGGCACAATTGACGTGACCATAGATTCTGCCTATGAGCTAGAGGCAACACAAATAGAAAAATTATCTGATGCTTTAGAGAGAAAATTTGGTCAAAAAGTTAGACTTCAAACAACAATTAATAAAGACCTTATTGGTGGTTTTAAATTAACGGCGGGAGATACTGTAATAGATGGCTCAGTATCCTCTCAATTAAAAAAAATGTCACATGAACTTGGAATACAACAGAGTAAGTAAAAATGCAATTAAATCCCTCTGAAATTAGTGAATTAATCAAAAGTAAAATTGAAAAATTTGACCTCACAAGTGAAGCGCACAACGAAGGTACTGTTGTTACTGTTACTGATGGAATTGTCAGGATACACGGGCTCGCTGATGTAATGTCTTATGAGATGCTAGAATTTTCTGGTGGAGTTTTTGGCTTAGCTTTGAACCTGGAGAGAGATTCCGTTGGTGCGGTCGTATTAGGCGAATATAAAAATATAACTGAGGGCGATTCAGTTAAGTGTACAGGAAGGGTATTAGAGGTACCTACTGGCCCCGAGCTCCTTGGTAGAGTCGTTGATGCACTTGGAAATCCTCTGGATGGGAAAGGTCCTATTGATGCGAAAACTTCTGCGCCAATAGAACAAATCGCACCTGGCGTCATAGAGAGAAAGTCTGTAGATCAGCCTGTTCAAACTGGCATAAAGGCAATTGACGCAATGGTTCCAGTCGGCAGAGGTCAACGAGAATTGATTATCGGAGATCGACAAACCGGCAAGTCAGCTATCGCAATTGATGCGATCATTAATCAGAAGAACACAGGAATTAAGTGCATATATGTAGCTATCGGGCAAAAAAATTCAACAATTTCTGGTCTTGTGCGTAAGCTGGAAGAGCATGGCGCCATGGATCATACAACTATTGTTGCGGCTCCTGCCGCAGACTCAGCAGCCATGCAATACATTGCACCATATTCTGGCTGCACCTTGGGAGAATATTTCAGAGATCGCGGTGAAGATGCTCTAATTATTTATGACGATCTTACCAAGCAGGCATGGGCATACAGACAGGTTTCCCTATTGCTAAGAAGGCCACCCGGAAGAGAGGCATACCCAGGCGATGTATTTTATCTTCATTCAAGATTATTAGAGAGATCTTCCAGAGTAAGTGCAGAATATGTTGAGAAATTTACTAATGGTGATGTTAAAGGTAAAACTGGCTCTTTAACAGCTCTACCTATCATTGAAACTCAAGCTGGAGATGTGTCTGCTTTTGTACCTACAAACGTTATATCAATAACAGATGGCCAGATATTTTTAGAATCAGACTTATTTGCAGCCGGACTTCGTCCCGCTATTAACGCAGGTTTATCCGTCTCGAGAGTCGGCGGCGCTGCACAAACTAAAATAATTAAAAAACTAGGGGGTGGAGTTCGTCTGGCTTTAGCCCAATACCGTGAGTTAGCAGCTTTCTCTCAATTTGCTTCCGACTTAGATGATGCAACACGCAAACAACTTGAAAGGGGTAAGCGAGTGACGGAATTGATGAAACAACCGCAATATAGTCCCTTATCTACTTGCGAAATGGCCATATCCCTTTTTGCGGCAAATGAGGGATATTTGGATGATGTTGATAATGAAAAAGTGGTTGATTTTGAAGCCGCCCTTCACAGTTATATAAACTCTAGCCAAGGCGAACTTGTTACTAAAGTGAACGCCGAAGGTGATTGGAATGAAGATATTGAGAAGGCGTTTCATGATGCGGTAAAAGAATTTAAAGCAAATAACAGTTGGTAAAAGTTAGGAAAAAAAATGGCTGGCGCTAAAGAAATTCGAACAAAAATTGCTTCCGTAAAAAGCACTCAAAAAATTACTAGTGCAATGGAAATGGTTGCTGCAGCAAAAATGCGCAAAGCTCAAGATCGTATGCGAGCTTCTCGCCCCTTCGCCGAAAAAATTCTCCAAGTAATAGGTCATATTGCTTCCGCAAATCCCGAGTATAAGCATGACTTTATGACCGCAAGAGAGCCGAAAAAGATAGGGTTTATTATTGTCTCATCTGACCGTGGTCTTTGTGGGGGTTTAAATTCGAACCTATTTCGGTTTTTAGTCAAAGAGATCCAATCTCTTCGAAGTGAGGGAAAAGAGGTAAGTTACTGCCTTATAGGAAATAAGGCATTGGGTTTTTTCAGAAGAGTAGGCGGCGATGTAAAGGCTCAAGTGACGCACTTGGGCGATGCGCCTCATATTGGTCAGCTTGTTGGGACTGTCAAGGTTATGTTGGATTTGTATTCTAAAGGTGAAATCGACGAAATAAGACTCGCCTACAATACTTTTGTCAATACAATGACTCAACAACCGACAGTTCATCAAATGGTACCGCTTGTTCCTGGAGACGATAGTGAGGAACTAAGCCATCACTGGGACTATATATACGAACCAAGTGCGAGAGATGCATTGGATAACTTGTTGGTTCGTTACATTGAGGCTTTAGCTTATCAAGCGGTAGTTGAAAATGGAGCGTGCGAACAATCTGCTCGAATGGTAGCGATGAAATCTGCAACAGATAATGCTGGCAGTTTAATTGATGAATTACAGTTAATTTATAACAAGGCGCGTCAGGCAGCAATCACCCAAGAGATATCTGAGATAGTTGGTGGCGCAGCAGCAGTATCGTAAAAAACATTTTGTGAAATACACATTTTATGTGTGAAAAATTAAAGAGGAAACTCAAATGAGCATGGGCAAAGTTGTTGAAATAATCGGCGCGGTAGTGGATGTTCAGTTCGAACGAAGTGAAATGCCGAAAGTATACAACGCATTAAACATCGACTCCGCAAATTTAACTCTAGAAGTGCAACAACAACTAGGAGATGGCGTTGTTAGGTGTATTGCAATGGGTTCAACTGATGGTTTGAAGCGTGGTTCGGAAGTTGTAAACACGGGTTCTGCGATTCAGGTGCCAGTTGGGCAAGCGACCTTAGGCCGAATTATGGATGTTTTGGGTAACCCAGTTGATGAAGCAGGCGAAATTGAAACCAGCGACCGCATGCCTATCCATAGAGAAGCTCCAAAGCTCGAGGATCAATCTTCGGCTACTGAAGTCCTTGAGACAGGAATTAAGGTTATCGATTTAATAATGCCAATTCAAAAAGGTGGAAAGGTGGGATTATTTGGTGGTGCAGGCGTAGGCAAAACTGTAACGTTGATGGAACTTATCCGGAACATCGCTGTTGAGCACTCGGGCTTTTCAGTATTTGCCGGCGTAGGAGAGCGCACTCGTGAAGGAAATGACTTTTATCATGAAATGTCGGAAGGTGGTGTTTTAGATAAAGTGGCTCTTGTATATGGCCAAATGAACGAACCCCCAGGCAACCGACTGAGGGTTGCCCTCACAGGCCTTACGATGGCCGAATATTTCAGGGATGAAGGAAGGGATGTTCTTATGTTCGTTGATAATATTTATCGATATACCCTTGCGGGAACTGAGGTCTCTGCGCTTTTGGGTCGAATGCCCTCAGCTGTTGGGTATCAACCAACATTGGCAGAAGAGATGGGCGTATTGCAGGAAAGAATAACTTCTACTAAAACTGGTTCAATCACATCATTTCAAGCTGTTTATGTTCCCGCAGATGATTTAACAGACCCATCTCCAGCAACCACTTTTGCTCATTTAGATGCTACTTTAGTATTATCAAGGCAAGTTGCTGAGCTTGGAATTTATCCAGCAGTTGATCCTTTAGATTCGACATCAAGGATACTTGACCCCCATGTTGTTGGCCAAGAACATTATGAGGTAGCCCGAGGCGTTCAAGGGGTATTACAAAGATACAAAGAACTAAAAGATATCATAGCTATTTTAGGTATGGATGAGTTATCCGAAGACGACAAACTTGTTGTACAAAGAGCCCGGAAAATACAACGCTTTCTTTCCCAACCATTTTTTGTGGCTGAGGTATTTACGGGCGCCCCTGGAAAATATGTTTCCCTGAAAGAAACAATTGCTAACTTCAAGGCTATTCTGTCTGGTGAATTTGACCACCTCCCCGAACAAGCTTTTTACATGTGTGGAAATATAGAAGAAGCTGTCGCCAATGCTGAAAAAGATAAAAAGTAATAAATGAAACAGAGGATATAATGTGGCTTCGATCAGTATAGATATTGTTAGTGCGGAGGGGCACCTTTACTCTGGCGAGGGCTCCATGGTATATGCCCCAGCAATTATGGGAGAAATAGGTATATCTCCGAGACACACACCATTGATCACCCGCCTTAAGCCAGGAGATGTGAGAGTCGATCATGGAGATGGTTCCAAACAGGACCATTTTTATGTTTCTGGTGGAATTATAGAAGTTCAACCTTTCAAAGTTACTATTCTCGCAGACACTGGCATTAGGGCATCAGACCTTGATGAAGCTGCAGCTAAAGAAGCAAAACAGAGGGCTGAAGACGCCCTAGTTAACCAAGCTGCAGATATGGATCTTGCTATGGCTCAGGCTGAGTTGGCTGAAGCGGTTGCTCAGCTGCGAGCTATAGAAAGGCTCAGGAAAGCAAAATAATTTTTTAATTTGCCCCCCATCTTTATTGTTTTTATTTGAGCAAAAGGACTGATTATCAATAGTTTTTTATCCTAAGGGTGATGCAGAAGCCCGATTAAATATTCAATCCTATTAGAATCCCTGCTAAGTTTATGTTATCTATGCCCCTACTAAAGCAGAGTTAGGAATTAAACTATGACCCTGGGCATTGTAATACTTGCCGCTGGAAAAGGAACAAGGATGCAATCCGATATTCCCAAGGCGCTTCATAAATTGGCCGGGAAATTTTTGCTAGACCATGTTGTTGATTTAGCTGAGTCTTTAAATCCATCAAAAATAGTCATTGTTCATGGCCATGAAAGCGCTACCCTGAAACGAAATATTGTTAGACAAGGAGTATTATGGGCTGAACAAGAGCATCAACTAGGGACCGGCCATGCAGTTAAGCAAGCCCTTCAAAATTTAAAGGAAGTAGATCGAGTTTTAATTCTTTACTGTGATGTTCCTCTTTTAAAAACCAAAACCCTAAAAAAATTAATAAGCGACAAGAAAAATAATCTTTGTATTGCAACAGCAACAATGAGAAATCCGGAAGGGTATGGAAGAATTATTCGCAACTCTGATGGTAAGATTTCTAAAATTATTGAGCAGAATGATTTATCCCTACATCAACAAAAAATAAAGGAGATAAATACAGGGATTATGTTAGTGCCTTCAGGCCAACTTGCTGAATGCCTAGAAAAAATAAATAACAACAACATTGCGGGCGAATACTATTTAACAGATATTGTAGATATTGCAGTTTTAGCAAACCAAAATGTGTCAACTTTTCATATAGAAGATGCTGATGAAATTATGGGCATTAATACGAAAAGTCAATTAGCAAGGGCTGAAAGAATTTGGCAATTTCGAGAAGCTCATAAACTTATGAATTGTGGAATGACGATAATGGATCCAAATAGATTTGACCTACGCGGAACCATTAAGCATGGGGCTAATTGTATTATTGATATAAATGTCATCATCGAGGGTGAAGTATTTATTGGTAATAATGTGAGCATAGGCGCGAATACGGTTTTAAAAAATGTAAAGCTGGGCAATGATGTAAAAATTTTAGAAAATTGCGTCTTAGAGGAAACAATAGTTGGTTCAGATTGTGCAATTGGGCCTTTCAGTAGATTGCGGCCTGGAGCTAACTTATCAGAGGGAGCGCATATTGGTAATTTTGTTGAAATTAAAGAGAGTAAAATTGGCAAAAAAACAAAAGTTAATCATCTAACCTATCTTGGGAATGCCACGATTGGTGAAGAAGTAAATATTGGTGCTGGCACTATTACATGTAACTTTGATGGCGCTAGTAAACATAGTACAACAATAGGTAATAATGTATTTATAGGTTCGAATACTGCTCTTGTTGCGCCATTGATAGTAGGTGATGGCGCAACTATTGGAGCGGGTTCTACAATTGGAAAAGATGCACCAAAAGAAAAATTAACCCTTTCTCGGCCAGATCAAATTACAGTGGAAAATTGGGATCGACCATCGAAGGAAAGAGAAGAGAATAAAAATAAATAGACCTCGAGAGTAATGGTGAGCTTCGAAAACAAATTTGGGACAGAGAGCTATGTGTGGCATTTTTGGCGCGATTGCAAATAAAAACGTAATGCCGCTTATTATTGAAGGCTTAGAACGTCTTGAGTATCGAGGCTATGACTCTGCTGGTGTCGTGGTGCATAGTGAAAAAGGAGCCTTACAAAGAATAAGATCTGTTGGAAAGGTTTCCCACTTAAAGAATCTTGTCGAAGAAACAAAGTTAGAGGGAAAATTGGGTATTGGTCATACGCGTTGGGCAACCCATGGCATACCTTCTGAGAGAAACGCACACCCGCATATGAGCGGCGAAAGAGTTGCAATAGTTCATAATGGAATTATCGAGAACCATAATTACCTTAGAAATGAGTTAAAAAAAATTGGCTATGATTTCTCATCTGAAACAGATACTGAAGTAATAGCACACTTATTGGGAAATCTACTGAATGATGGATTATCTCTCTTAGATGCTGTTAGAAAAGCTTGTGGCACATTGCTTGGTGCTTATGGGATGGCAGCCTCAATTCCCGGAGATCCGGATCGAATAGTTGTTGCCAGATCAGGCAGCCCTATTGTAATCGGCCTTGGTGACAAGGAAGCTTTTATCGCATCAGATGTTTATGCGCTATTACCCTTAACGAGCAAAATTATTTTTCTTGAAGAGGGTGATATTGCGGAGGTTACTCGCGATGGAGTAACGATCTCAACATTAGACGGGAAGCCAGTAGAGCGTGAAATAAGAATACTTGCATTGTCATCGCGAAAGGCAGATAAAGATCCATTCGATCACTACATGTTGAAAGAGATTTTTGAGCAGCCTGCGGTTACAGCAGAGACGCTTGAAGGGAGAATTTATAAAGGCCATATCTTGGAAGAAAGTTTTGGCTCAAAATCTATAAATTTATTAAATCAGACAAAAAATGTTCACATTGTTGCTTGTGGAACAAGTTACCATGCAGGCTTGATTGCTAAATATTGGTTTGAAGAAATCGGTATTCTATGTAGTGTTGAAATAGCAAGTGAATACAGATATCGAGAAGTTGTTGTTCCTCGAGATACACTATTCTTATCTTTATCTCAATCTGGCGAAACAGCCGACACCCTGGCTGCCTTGCGTTCATCAAAGAGTCTAAATTACATAGGAAGTTTTACTATTTGCAATGTTCCTGAGAGCTCTTTGGTTAGGGAGTCGGATGTTTCTTTAATGACTAGAGCTGGTTTGGAAATAGGCGTAGCTTCCACTAAAGCCTATACCACCCAATTAGTTGCTCTGCGATTAATGACTATAGCTTTAGCTAGACGCAATGGCCTAAGTCAAAAACAAGAAAAACAATTTGTTGATGACCTAGAAGCATTGCCCAGACAAATTGAAGTTGTATTAAATCTTAGCGATAAGATTTTAAAAATGGCACATAGTTTCACAGAAAAAAATAATGCCTTATTTTTAGGTCGAGGGACATATTTTCCAGTTGCTATGGAGGGTGCTTTGAAATTGAAAGAAATTTCTTATATTCATGCAGAGGCATATCCCGCAGGAGAGCTAAAACATGGTCCTCTTGCCTTAGTCGATGAAAATATGCCAGTGATTTGTGCATTGCCAGATGATCCATTATTAGAAAAGGTATTATCAAACCTTCAAGAGGTAAGAGCTCGTGGCGGAGAACTTTTCTTATTTAGTGATAAAACCATAAAAATTGATTTGGACAAGTACCAGGATCTTAAGCTTGATGATATCTGCGCAAGCACAGCCCCGATCGTATATAGCGTGCCCTTGCAACTCCTTGCTTATCATGTTGCTGTATTGAAGGGAAGGAATGTTGATCAGCCCCGAAATTTAGCAAAATCAGTCACTGTTGAATAATGGGGTTAAGTGGTATTTAGATAATCCTAGCGTTCAAGTTTTTCTTTCATTCACAGTGAAGATTACGGCATCACATCTTAAGAAAATTAGATATTCACCTTATCAGCAAGAACTCTGGGAAATCATTACAGAGAAACATGAAACTGGAATGGATTATCGAAGGATTTCTTATTGGTTGAATGAACATGGATATAAAACACCCAGAGGACATGAGTTTAAAAACACTCATGTCTTTTCTATACTGAAAAAGAAACGAATTGCAGATGAGAGAATTATGAAGAGGTTTGGAGCGAAAATTGAAAACTTGAGAATAATTATAAAGATGTTAAATCTATAATTATTGAAATGAATTTAGTGCATTAGACTATGTATTTAAAGGAAATCTAATTAAGAGGGAATTAAATTGACAAAAATAATCATATTTTTTGTACTCTTATTTTTTTCTCCTCAAATGGTTTTAGCAAAATTATCTGACTTTGAAAAAAATTGTAAAAAAGAAGATATATCCTATCCACAAAGGATAGATGAAATAAAGGAAGGGTATTATTTTGGAAAACAAATTATTCAAATTTTAAATGAAAAAAATTTAATTAAACTTTACGAATTAATAGATGGAGAATTAGACTCTGGTCCTCGAAGAACCTATGCACTTAAAACTCAATTTGATGATATATTTGATAAAGAGTGGATAGATGAAATCTTAAAACAAAAACTTCCATGTTCTCCTGTTGGTTGGAGAGGTTACATGTTAGGCAATGGAAATGTTTGGTTTGATAAATATAAAACGGGTTGGAAAATCAGGTCAATAATTGGTGCCAAACAAGAAAAATTAGAGTCATTACCAGAAAAATGGTCATTTAATAATATTACGATTAGTCCATTATGTTTTACTAAGATATGGATGAGTAGAGATAATTTTGAAGAATTTTTTAGTTATTTCAAACTTAAAAATATAAATAAATTTATTAATGAACCAGGTCAGTATTACGGTAAAGAAATCAATTATTTTTACCCAATTAAACCATCTTGGTGTTCAAAAGATGATTGTACAACAATATCGTTGGTGACCAACTTAGACACATGCACATCTTCGGAAATCAAAACAAATGAAGTTAAAAAAAATGGAATAAGATACAAATATAAACTTATTAAAAAAGTTAGTACCTCAAATTGCCAAAAATTAGCAAAGAATTTAAAACAAACTTGTCAGCAGTCTTATTTGTTATGGGTTGGGACTAACAGTGGAGGAACTATTGGTTGGCATTCATCTGTGGGTATTTACGGAATTTTTGAAAAAGAAGACAACAAATTAATCTTTCCTCTTAAATTTTTTAAAAATCAAAATGAAGCATTAAATTTTTTAGATAATTAAAATTTTAATTTCAGTTTTAAAACCCCATAACCCCATAAATCTATTACTGTGGAATAGCGGTGTAGGTATGCAATTGAGAGATTACGTTGAAGAATTAAAAAATCCAAATTGGAAAAATACATCACACTCAAAGTTAACTTTCGATTTTAAAACCATGACTTTGAGTGAAGATTTATACTCCAATTCCAATCCAAAAAAATATACCAAACCAATGAATACTACATGATTAGATATATTGAGGGATATGACTTCGATAAAACTCCAGATCATAAAGTGCAAAAAAGAATGTTATCTATGGGAGATATTCCGAACAATTTTGTAAAAATTTAAATCGACAATAATGAAAATGGTGATTTATTAAAATGGAGAAGAAGATCAACTGTTTTAGCAGATTTTAAATTTGGGGAACTAAAAATATATCACGAGCATGGTATGTGTGACGTTAAAGGTCAGGCTACACTCTCTGGACCCACTTATTACAATGCTGGTAAGGATGACTGTGGATATCATATAATTTAAGATAAAAGATTATCAAAAAACAAACTTGTCGCTATTTTGCATGGCGGTAATGCAGGTTTTTATGAATTTGACTTTAAAAATAAAAAGGGAATTTATATTTATCCAGATAGAGGAAGAAGGGGTAAAATATATAAATTTCCTTTTAAGATTATTTATAATAAATGAGAAATAAAAAGGACCAATCGAAATGACAAAGAATGTTTTAGGTGGAAAATTGGAGCCTTGTTCTTTTGATCCACTAACTGGTTGGCACAGAGATGGTTGTTGTAATACAGATGAAAATGATGTCGGCACTCATACTGTTTGTGCTAAAGTTACGACTGAATTTTTAGAATGGTGCAAGTTATTAGGCAATGATTTAATAACTCCTAATCCGAAATATGGATTTCCTGGATTAAAAGATGGCGATGGTTGGTGCGTATGTGCTGGTTGGTATTCTAGAGCCGTTGATGCAGGGAAAGCCCCTCCAGTGTATTTGAAGAGAACAAATGAAAGCACACTTAAAAATATACCAATTGATACTCTTAAGCAGTTTGCTATAGATTTATCATAATTCTAATTATCGTTTCGCTTTAAAAAAGAATGAAAAAACTGAGCCTCATATTTTTTATTTTTTCTTTTACAGTAGTTTTAACATCATATTCTTATGCGAAATGGACTCAGGTAGGGTCAAGTTCTAATGAGAACACTTTCTATGTAGATTTGGACAGAATAACCAGGCATGGTAGTTATGTATATTTCTGGTATCTGCGTGATTTTTTAAAACCAAATAACCAAGGATATTTATCTGTAAAAGTCTATAGACAAGGTGATTGTGACTTGTTGCGTACTCGGTTATTAAGTGGCTATTTTTATAAATACCCAATGGGAAAGGAAACCGCTGAAGTTAAGAAACCTGTAAAGGCAACACAAAGGTGGAAATATGTAACCCCTGACTCTCAATATGCTGTTGTTCTGAAGACAGTTTGTGGTAAATAAAGGCCAGAGAGAAGATTATTAAAAAGTTTTTCAAAAAATGATTACATTAAGATTTATTTTTTTTATATTTATTGTTTCTAGTTTTGCGAATGCAGAAACTTTAGAAATTGAATTTAGTGATTATGATGCTTACAGCATAGAGGTTGCACGTATCGGCATTGGAGATACTATAAAATGGATACCAAAAAATAAAGGACATAATGTTGAATTTTTATCTGGACCAAAATTAAGTTTGCTCCCAAGACCATCAGAAATTGACGAAGTTTATTCTGTTGTTTTCGATGTTCCAGGAATTTATTTGTACGGCTGCACTCCCCACAGAAATATGGGTATGCTAGGTTTAATTGTTGTTGGCAATAATTTTGATAACTTGAATGAAATAAAAAGTGTGAAGTTGTCTCGTATTGCTAGTTCGGTGCTAAATCGATTGTTAAAAATTGCACAAGAGAAATCGTGAAAATAATACTACGATTGCTCTAACGTATTTTTTATCCCAATCATTGAAACTATTCCTCCAGCCAAGGTTAGCACCATACAGACAGCAACCAAAGTACCACCAGTTAAGCCTCCAATCACAGCACAGATTATTAGAAAAATTCCAGGCTTTTTTGATTTAGCACTCATAGTTATGGCGCCTAAAATTATTGTTGTGAAGGCAGCAATGAGTCCTAAAATTCCGAATGTCGTTATTTGACTGGAAGCTGAGTTGTCAACTGCTATGCCCTCTACAGTTGCAGTCACTCCTTCAAGCCCTGCTACAAAGCCTCCAGCCATCAGTGTCACGACCGCAGCCAATGTGCCAAATATTCCGCCCACAAGAGCAATTATTCCTCCAGATTTTTGCATTTCTCATTCTCCAAAAAAGGTGATTGACCAGCATTCTCTACTGATTCATATTATTCGCTATGCTTGAAATATGAAAGGGAAATTTTATGTCAATATATGAAAAGATCGTCGATTCTTTTCAAAGAAAAGGCGTTGGTACTTTTATATATCTCCTTAATCCCAATTTCATTATGATTAGCCATTAAACGAAAACAGAAATTATCAGGGATCAGTGGGTCGAAATTATTGTAAAAATGTATTACGGAATGTTAAATGATTCCATTTCTTTTACTGAAAATAGATTTATTTTTGAGAATGACCAAATTTTAGTTATGCATCAAATTGGAGGATTTTCAGATGGTATACAAGAAACTATTTTGGTTATGCATATTATAAAAAACGGAAAAATTGTAATGACCGAAACAGGAGCAACACTCATCTGAGCTTTAGATTTTTAAATTAATAATCTCTTTCACATCAATCATTACATTTTTTGCAATAGATCTTGCTCTAGAGCTCCCTTCGATAAGTATATTTTTTATTTCTTTCTTATCTTTTAACAATTTATTCATTTCATTAGATATTGGAGAAATCTCCTCTATCAACACTTCGGTCAAATTCTTCTTTAGATCTACAAACCCCTTCCCATGATATTCTAGAAGGGTTTGTTCCGGGCTTTTATCAGTCATTCCAGCTAAAATATGGATTAAATTTTTTGCTTCGGGACGATTTTCTAAGTCGGTTTCATTTTCGGGCAAAGGTAGCGAATCTGTTTTTGCTTTCTGGATTTTCTTTACAATATTGTCTTTGCTGTCGGTGAGATTAATCCTTGAAGCATCTGATATGTCTGATTTACTCATTTTTTTTGTTCCATCACGAAGACTCATAACACGCTTTGCTGTACCTGTAATTATAGCCTCTGGTAATTGAAAAAAATCAGCATCCATATTTTTTTGAAATTGATGATTAAATGAATTGGCAATATCCCTTGTGAGCTCTAAATGCTGTTGCTGATCATCTCCAACAGGCACATGAGTTGCCCTGTAAAGTAATATATCTGCTGCCATCAGCACTGGGTAACTAAACAGCCCTATCGAGGCATTGTCTCTTTTTTTTCCTGCTTTCTCTTTAAATTGGGTCATCCTACTCAACCAACCCATTTTTGCAATGCAACTGAATATCCAGCAAAGCTCAGTATGCTCTTTTACTGATGATTGATTAAAAACAATGGATTTTTTTGGATCTATGCCGGATGCGATTATGGCTGCAGTTACCTCGTAAATTGAATTTTGCAAAGAATCAAAATTTGAGGAAACGGTAATTGCATGTAGATCTACTATTGAAAAAAAGGCTTCACTATCGTTTTGTAAGGAAACCCAACTTTTTATAGCTCCGAGATAATTACCGATATGTAAATTTCCGGTTGGTTGAATTCCTGAGAATATTCTCTTATCTGGTTGTTTTGAATTTGTACTCATATTTAAATTTTTTACACCATGGATGGATCTTATCTTATCGCAAACAATTATTTTTTCCCTATATTATTGAGCCATATCTAATTAGAAAGAAGAAAAAAATAAGCAATCTACTAATTTCTGAAATTTAAACCCACATTTTAAAAAGCTAATCTATATTTTTCCTTTAGTTGAAATTATCATTTAGTTGTAATTATAGGTGGAAAGGGACCCGGAAACAAAGAAGGGACATAAAAAATTCTTCTCAATAGGGCCAAACAGATTTTCGTAAAGAATGATGTAAATATTTACCTTCTGAAGTTATAAAACTGAAAAAAAAAGAGAGATTGTGTGCCTCATATGTATATCACGGCATGAAAGCAATTGAAAAAGGAGGAGCCGAGATATGGTGAATTAGACCCGAGCTCAATGAAATCCTACAATTTCATTTTTAGTCAGGAAGATATAAGGGCTATTGTCTTTACTTATTTCATAAAAATAAACAATGATTTTTCTTAGTAGCATTTTAATAATTTCTTATTAGCCGCTTGGATAGCTTACTTTTTATATTTTTCAAAAATTTTTTTCTACGTTGTTATTCGCGTATTTTGGGCAGAATTAGAAACCTTTGTTGCGTGGTTCTATTTTGTTCTTTTTCCGAAGAATGGCGCTAGGCATAATTCTGCTTAGTAAATTATAAAGTGAAAAACACAGCTTTAATCGAATTGCAATGTTTCCAATTGAAATAGAAATTGTAATCGAGGTATTCGAGTGATTATGATTAGCATGTGAATTAAACTTTAATTATGCATAGTATTTATTGATTTATTTCGTCTATATTTAAGAAGTTAAAATAAATTACAAAAGAAGGACGGGACAACACATGTATATCGCAATGAATAGATTTAAAATTCTTCCTGGTAAGGAAAAAGAATTTGAAAAAGTTTGGAGAGAGCGAGAGACTCATCTTGATGAGGTTCCTGGCTTTGTTGAGTTTCATTTAGTTAGAGGCGGAGAGGAGGATACTCACACGCTATATGCTTCGCACAGCGTATGGAATTCAGAGGATGATTTTGCTAATTGGACTAGGTCTGAGGCATTCAGAAAAGCTCATAAAGGAGCAGGTAGTCACAGCGGCATATACTTGGGTCATCCAGTATTCGAAGGTTTCGAAGTGGTGTTGTAGGGACAAATTTTAGCTGGTAAGAATAGGATTGAGAGATTTTTTGCTTTAAGTTTTAGAGGAGACAACCAGTATTTTAAAAAACTTTAAAAAATTATAATTGTTTCTCTTTTATGGTGTCCTGGAATATTGAGCAATTTTTTTGATATGCGAATAAGAATCGTTAGCAAACGTGTTTTATTTCATAATTTGTCCAAATATTAAGAAATGTCAATAAATTGTAATTTAAGGCCGAAAAATGAGGCTTTTTATATTAGAAACATGTTTTACGAAGATCAAATCTCCGTTAAAATGGGACGATGTCCATGACGTAAAACGATTTGGCATTAGTCTTGCTAATAATCAAACAAAGATAGCTGATTAGAGCGAACAATATTCTGCGATTAATATACGTATCCATAAACTCATAGGAGAGTCATATGTTTGGAGTAAACCCGTTTAGCGAACTTTCAGCGTCGATCGCGCCGATGATTATGCAAGCTTATGTCATTTTAATGATCGCAGCAGTGATCGGTGGCACTGTCACAGATATGATACATAAAAAAAATGCTAAATATTTTTTCGAAAAATCTAAAAAAGATAAACTTAACGCAAGACGCTCGGTGAGCAGCGGTGAGAAAGTTTCCCTGGCCGTATCCACTGTAGCGAACGAAGTGCTTACCTCTGGCGAGTTCAAAAACCAAGAGCGGCGCATTTCACACTTATTTACCATGTACGGTTTTGTTATTTTTGTGGTTGCCACAGCGGTTCTGATTTTTGGTTATCCGACATCAGCTGATGCGGGTTATTGGCCAATTTTGTGGCATGCCGGAGCGATCTCTTTAGCATTCGGTGGCTACTGGTTCTGGTTCTTTATCCGAGTGGATGTTTCTTCAGAGGGCCATAAATGGTACGAGATCAGCAGAGCTGACATATTCATCGTATCGCTACTGACCACAGCTACATTTTCGCTTGCATGGTCAGCAACTCAAGGCGGGTCCTTGGGGTGGTTGTTCTTTGTCCTATTCATTCTATCCAGCACAAGCTTGTTTGGAACGGTAATGTGGTCTAAGTTTGCCCACATGTTTTTTAAGCCCGCAGCGGCTTTCCAAAAAAAGATTACGAGAGCGGATGGATCGCAGGAGAATTTGCCAGATTTGGGAGATTTGAGTGATCCAGTTATACACGCTAGATATCCTGATATTCCTGAGTATATGGGAACCAATCCACCAAACATGGGGTTAGGTATCAAGCGAGATAAACCGACTCATTTTTAATTTATTAGTTTTTGTTTAAGAGAGATTATAGTTATGCCAACTTTTGTATATATGACTCGTTGTGATGGATGTGGGCACTGTGTAGACATTTGCCCATCGGACATCATGCATATCGATCCCACATTGAGAAGGGCTTACAATATCGAGCCGAACATGTGCTGGGAATGCTATTCATGCGTCAAAGCTTGCCCGCATCACGCTATCGATGTTCGCGGATATGCTGACTTCGCTCCGCTTGGACACTCAGTTCGTGTAATAAGAGATGAGGAGAAGGGTGTAATCGCTTGGAGGATTAAATCAAGAAATGGCGAAACAGATCTTAATTTGTTAGCGCCTATCACCACCAAGCCCTGGGGAGAACACATACCCCAGTTAGCAGAGGTTACTGCTCCAACGAAGGAACAGAGAGATAGCCAACTGCTATTTAACGAGCCTAAATACATTCGACTTGATGATGGCGATTTACACACCCTGGAATCCAACGGATTAGAAATGAAAGCAGGGGTTTACTACTAGTGAACCACTCTTACATTAACTTTTTGGAGTTAAGAACTTATGGCTTATAAAACAGTAGTTGAAGATAATATCGATGTATTGGTGGCCGGAGCAGGCCTTGGTGGAACCGGTGCGGCTTTCGAAGCAAGATACTGGGGACAAGATAAAAAAATCGTAATTGCTGAAAAAGCGAATATTGATCGGTCAGGTGCTGTAGCCCAGGGCCTATATGCCATTAATTGCTACATGGGTACACGTTTTGGTGAAAATAACCCAGAAGATCACGTTCGGTATGCGCGAATCGATCTCATGGGGATGGTAAGAGAAGATCTTTTATTCGACATGGCAAGACATGTTGACTCTGCTGTTCATCAATTCGAAGAGTGGGGGATGCCTATAATGCGTAACCCAAAAACTGGCTCGTATTTGAGGGAAGGCCGTTGGCAAATCATGATTCACGGAGAATCGTATAAGCCGCTTGTAGCGGAGGCAGCAAAGAAATCCGCCGATAAAGTTTTCAACCGAATTTGTGTCACTCATTTGTTGATGGATGATGCTCAAGAAAATCGTGTTGCTGGCGCTGTTGGTTTTAACGTTAGAACTGGCGACTATCACGTTTTTAAATCTAAAACCGTTATTGTTGGGGCTGGTGGAGCTTCGAATATTTTTAAACCTCGCTCAGTTGGAGAAGGCGCGGGTCGGGTTTGGTATGCCCCTTGGTCATCAGGGTCGGCATACGGTCTCATGATTGGTGCTGGCGCCAAGATGACGCAGATGGAGAACCGTATTGTCCTAGCCAGATTTAAAGATGGGTACGGCCCAGTGGGCGCATATTTCCTTCATCTGAAAACTTATACCCAAAACTGCGATGGTGAAGAATACGAATCCAAGTGGTTCCCAGAGCTTCAAGAGATGGTAGGTAAAGAGTACCTCGACGTAGACGCATCTCACGTATCTCACAGACCAATTCCCACTTGTTTGCGTAACCATGCATTTATTAGTGAAGTTAATTCCGGCAAAGGTCCAATTCACATGGTGACAATGGAAGCTTTCCAAGATCCTCATCTGGAGGAAATCGGTTGGCATAACTTCTTAGGGATGACTGTTGGTCAGGCTGTTTTATGGGCCGCCACAGATGTTAATCCAAAATACGAAAACCCGGAACTAACTACATCCGAGCCGTACGTTATGGGCTCTCACGCCACAGGCTGTGGAGCCTGGTGCTCCGGGCCAGAGGATGTCTCCCCCGATGATTATTACTGGGGTTACAACCGAATGACCACAGTGGATGGTCTGTTTGGTGCTGGCGACGCAGTCGGCGGCACACCACACGCATTTTCGTCTGGTAGCTTCACTGAGGGCAGGTTGGCAGCTAAAGCAGCTTGTAAATACATAGATGATGGAAGAGCAGAGGGCATTGAAGTTAGTCAAGAACAGCTTGATCGCCGTAAAGCCGAAATTTACAAGCCTATGGAGCATTACAAGATCTACCGTAATGAAATTGTGGCAGGGACTGTAAACCCTAATTACATAAACCCTCGTCAGGGCCTCGATCGCTTGCAAAAGCTGATGGATGAATATGCTGGTGGCGTAACTGTAAGCTACATGACTAACGAAAAACTTCTTCATATCGGGTTGAAAAAAATGAAATACCTCGAAGAGGATATGGAGAAAGTTGCAGCTGAGAACATACATGAGCTTTTAAGAGCTTGGGAACTAAAACATAGAGTATTGGCCTCAGAAGCGGTCTTACAACATACCTTGTTTAGGAAAGAGACTCGTTGGCCTGGATATTATTATCGTGGAGATGCGATGAAGGTTGATGATGACAATTGGCACGTTCTTACTATATCACGTAGAAATCCAGAAACTGGAGAGTATACAATGGAAAAAGCACCGATATATCACTTAGTAGGGGATATTGAAGATAAAGCTTTGGCTGAACTGAAAGCTCAAGCTTAATGCTTTACTAAATAGCAAGTCTAATAGACTAGCGCTTAAAGAGGCCAACTTTAATGGCCTCTTTTCATTTAAACAAATTAAAAATTAGACAGAATTTGAATAGGCGACATAAAGCTTTTTGTGAGACCTAAAAGATGAATATTATAGATAAAACTGATGAAGAGCTTATGGAAATTGGAATACCTTGGTGGGAAGAGCTCATAAAATATTCCAATAAAGGGCAGTATGGAAAATTTATTCGTAATTTTTCTTACGATTTACTGCTTGGTTTGAATGAAGTTGAATTAGGTAATCAATTTGCCAAGAGCGAACTAACAAGAAATTTAAGCCCAGATTATGATTTCTTAGGATTTCTTCGTCGTGGGGAACATGTTTCGTTTTTATTTCGAGTGCGAAGTACCAAAAAGCCAGGTGAGTATCTTGGAAGAATGGTAATTGGCTACGAGAGAGGCGACATTAAAATTTTTGCAGCATCAATTTTTTGAAAATTAGCATGACCGAAAAAATAGAAACTAACAAATTTGTCGAACTGAACTATAAAGTTTGCGATGAGAAAACTGGGGAAGTTTTGAGTACTGTAGAGTTCCCGATAGGGTATGTGCATGGAGCAGATCAGGTACTTGCTGCCCAAGTTTCTATGCAACTAGAAGGAAAATATGCTGGAGATATAATAGAGGTTCCTATTGATGGCAATGTCATTTATGGAGAAAGGGACGAGGGGCTTGTTTTTACCGATCATATTGAAAATGTCCCAGAAGAGTATCGTGAAGTTGGCATGAAGATTCTTATGGAGAACGAAAAAGGCGAGCCGCGAGAGTTCTTGGTAACTCGCATAGATGAAAATACACTAACAGTTGATGGAAACAACCCTCTGTGCGGTAGGAATCTGCTTTTTACTTTAGAAATTCTTTCAGTCAGAGATGCAACTTTGCAGGAGATAGAGGCAGGAACCAAAGTTATCAATGGCCCGGATATAGATATCGATCCTGAAAATATTGTCCCAATATAAAATCACTTAAATATTTTCTTACAAGCATCGAATATTAGTTCGTGTGTGTAGGAGTTTTCACCACAATGTATCAATTCATTTTTATCTGATTTAAAAGTTAGATAAGGATGAATTTCTTCCTCGTTAAACTCTATCTTAGAGGTATCGTCAATAATACTAGCCACACTGAATGCTATGCCCATCGTTAACTCTCTCATCTGCCTTCCTTCCAGTCCACTCTCTACCAGTTTCACCATGATGGCTTTGATCATTTCCTCAACAAATATATCCTGATAGTTTTCAAATTCTTTAGGCTCTAATTTGGATTCCATTGCTTTTCCTTTCATGTTTTTATTCAATTCGTTATTTTATCATACTAAGTAAACATGCTTAAAAACATAAAGTTTATTTAATACCAGGTCTTTAGTGCTAAATTTTATCCCAATCTAATGCTAAAGTTACTGAATAATAATTAGAAAGGGTTACCCATGAACTCAATAAATGTAGAAATAAACACGATATCGGACTTAGCAATTACAGTGACAAAAAGGATAATTGATGCAAATGAAAAAACAAATTTAATCGATGACCCCAATGCGGGGCCCTTACAGGTGGCCTCTGCATTATCTGATTTTTTTCAACTTGCCTCAGGATTGGAAAATCAAAAAGAAGAAATTAATGCTGACACGGCGACCGAACTCGCTCATTATTCACTCGATCTTATTGACAGACTCTCTTATCAATTGAGACAGCTTGATATCCATGACCAGAGAGATAATTTAGCAAAAATTTTCCTTCATCTCTCGGCATGGTTTATACGCAGAGGCGCCATATTAGATAATTTAAGCGGTATTGCTGATGGTTTCGCAAATTTGGTAAATGGGGCAAAAGAATCTGACCAATTGAAAGCGCTCGGAACGCTCGGCGATGAGATTATGCTTTCGGTGAGTAGTGAAATTTCTTTAGATAAGGATAGAAGTGATCCTTGGAGGCCATGGAGGGTAATTAACTTAAATATTGGCATCGCTGCTACAAGATCACTTGATCCATCGTTTATGAAAATGATCTTTGATAAGCTTGAGAGGCGTCTGCCTTATGACCTTCCTGGGTTCTTTTCAGATGGAAAGAGGCAAATGATAAGTCAGAATGTTCCAGATGAAGTTAGGAGTATTATGAATAATTATGCGGATAAATGGCCAGTAAAGGCGCCGCATTAGACCTAAAAAAGCATTATGAAGTTAATACAAAAAAGGTTTTTTTTAGGTAAAAGAGAATTTGAATTATCGGATAATGAGATTCATGTACAGATAATTAATTTTTTTAGTAAAAAAGAATTAGTGATACCGCTAGTGATTTTAAATCCTATACCTATCAGAAATAAAAATGAATTAGATTTTCACAGCAGAGTGAAATGTGGGCCTTTATTTTCTTTTTATATAAATAAACCTTCCCTCAAGGAATTCGAATTGTTTACGGAAGCTTTAAGCCAAAAAGCGGAGCAAGCATATAATTCCTTTACTGGTATTAAGTGAAAAATGAATCTTATGAAAATTAAAAGTTATCATAAGGATCATCAGAAAGAATTGCAATGATATAGGGAGCGTAAGCTAAAACTGCACCCTGCAAAGGACCCAAAATTCTAAATTGCTCCATAACTTTCGATAGACAATCTTCACTTAAGGGATTTTCCTTAAGCAACTCAAGTGAAGAGATAAAATCATTAATATTGCCATCATTTATTTGATTTTTAAGCATACTAATAGACGTTTCAATATCACTTGCCTTTAATTGCTTCTTTTGCGGTGTACGGTGATCATCAAAATTATCAAAATTTGGAGGTTCGTCAAAAATATTTGCTTCCATCCCGCTAGGTAAACTTGGATTCAGTCCAGCAAATGAGTTGAATTCATCTTGAATTTTCTGTTTAAGAATGCTGACAAAGTCATTAAATTCTTGCAAATTAGGCTTTGCTAAAAATAGAGAAATTAGTGGCTCATTATTTACACGACTAGTAAATTCTAAAAATGATTTTGAAATGATGGGCTCAGAATTTAAAATCGCTAACATAACAGTTGATACTTCTTCTTGCCCAAATCTTGGTTTAATTCGAACGCTCACTGAATCTTCTAAAATCTGAAATTCTTGACGGCCTTTGAATAAATGATTTTGTGTGATTTTTAACGCCATAGGTTTGTCAACTTCTCGATTATTATTTTATAAAAATTAAAATAAATTTTTATAAAATTGATAAAATTCCGTAAGAATAAATTTTTGCTAACTAATTTTGCACTGTAAAGGCTTTGACGAATACGACGATGCGACATCCAATCTTTTTTATATGAATCGTTTCCATAGAGGAAATCAATTTCTTTAACTTTTTCTGTTTCAATCATATTTCTTATCATGTAACTAGTAAGAACTGAACCTGGGGAATAGCGCTTCCACTTTTCATCATAAACTAATTTGAAAATGCTAGCTTTAAAATGACAAATTGTCCATATTTGTGCTGCTGCAGGTTTATCATTTATGTAAAGCACTCCAACCCTAAGCCAATTTTTTTCAGAGAAATTAAATACCATATTATTTAAAAAATCTTTAAATAATTCTTTTGCTTTCCAACTTCTTTGATGAATATAATGATAGTCCTCTAATGCTTTTCTTATATCATGCTTTGAATATATTAAAATCTCTAATTTAGCTTCTTGTTTTAATTTTCTATATTTTCGATGAATTGTATTTCGTAATCTGCTTGGCATTAATTTTTCATAGCTCTCAAAGGTTCTATTCTTGTTTAAATGAACCCAATTGAAAAAAAGAAAATGCTGATAAGAAATATAACCAAAAAAATCTAATGACTTTTTAAGTTTTTTAATATTTTCATCAGACTCATCAATAGGATCAATTTTTATTGATTTAATGGATAAGCTATCTAGACCACCTACTAAACAGTCGAATATTTCTTGGCTCGGGTCTTTCTTTATTAATATGGTAAAAAGTGAAGTGTAGAGATGTCTTAAAGATTTCAAATGACTATCTTGATTTTTTATCATCGGTAAGAGAGCTATGACTTTCTCATTTTTAATGACGCATGCTAAAAATAGAGTCTCATTTTTATTAAGGTTATCTTTAAGTAATAGCTGAAACCAAATTTTAGAAAAAAATATACTTTCTTCCTCTTTCTCTTCAAATAGTTCACCCGCACTTTTGGGAAGCTCTTCCCATTTCGAAAAAAAAGTAAATTCCATTTATTTTTTGGCCCCTATTTTTTATTTTTTTGGGGAGGGGACATTTCTATCATTTCTGATACTTCTAGGGCGCCTTGTATTTCCAGGAAGGGACATGATCGAGCTGCTTGCAATGCACTTTGTAAATCCGACATGCGAATAATACTCATTCCGGACATCGCGGACATGCTTCCTGTTGCGGAAGTTCCATCCGGCTGAATGGTATGGGTATCTTTAAAAGGTATAGCCGGACTAAGAACAGCATCTCCCAAATTTTTGAGCCAATTTTGATATTTTTCAAAGTGTTCCTGGGCCTCTTGCGGGTCTGTCGGGTATTCTCCACCAAGGTATACAAATATAAATTTCGGCATAATTATGGCTCCTCTCAGAATTTAGCATTTCTATAATTTCTAATTTTAACTGACAAATTCCATGAAGGCGTGAAAATAAGAGATATAAAATACATTTATTATGTTCCTATTAACCTTGATGGCTCTTATTAATGTTCTGAACTATAATTAGAAGTGTGTTTAATTATATTGTATCTTTGATTTTTTAGTCTTAAGCTTTAAACCATAAGATACGGTAAATTGAGTGAGAGGTAATTTATGAGTGGACAACCACCTAAGACAAGACCAAAAGTTCCAGAGGGAAAGTCTCGTTTTTTGGAAACGAAGCAAAAAGAGGCAACCGATAAAGGTTTTGTTGGCTATGATACTAATTGGGAATCGTTTCAAAAAGAAATCCCGTATTCCCCACCTAAGCGGCCTAAATAACCGTCAAACATGCATTAGCCGTTAGAGTTTTCTTCGGCTAATGTTTTTTCAAACAATAGATTCCTGATCAATCCTTCTTCTTTGTCTGAGTTCATCAGATATAATCTTTCTATGGATATAACACATATATTAGAAGGCCTAAATGATGCCCAACGTGAAGCTGTTACGGCTCCGGTAAATTCTACATTAGTTTTAGCTGGAGCTGGCTCAGGTAAAACTCGAGTTTTAGTCCACCGCATAGCTTGGCTTATCCAGGTAGAAAAAATATCTCCTTGGGGGATTATTGCCGTTACGTTTACAAATAAAGCTGCCAACGAAATGAAAAATCGGATTGAGGCGCTTCTCGGCGAACCCATAAGGGGCATGTGGGTTGGTACCTTTCATGGATTGGCCCACAGATTTTTACGAGCACATCACAATGACGCCAATCTGCCAAAAGCTTTTCAGATCCTTGATTCTGATGACCAACATCGTCTTATCAAGCGCTTAACTAGGGAAATGAATTTAGATGAATCAAAATGGCAACCTAGACAAACACAATGGTTTATAAATAAACAAAAAGATGGGGGCCTCAGAGCAGATAAGATTGACCATGAAGGCGATCCTTATAAACGTCAAATGATTTCTCTATATAAAGAGTATGAGGGTATCTGTCGGCGCTCGGGGGCGGTTGATTTTGCTGAGCTAATTCTTCTAACTTATGAAATTATAAGAGACAGGAAAGATATACAAGAACACTATCAAAAAAGATTTGAGTCTATTTTAGTCGATGAATTTCAGGATACAAATAATATTCAGTATTCATGGCTAAGAGTTCTCTGCGGAGCCTCAAATAATTTATTTGTAGTTGGCGATGATGATCAATCAATTTATGGTTGGAGGGGCGCTAGAGTAGAAAATATACAAGAATTCCAAAAACATTATGATACAACAAAGATTATTCGATTAGAACAAAACTACAGATCAACAAATAATATCCTATGTGGGGCAAATTCAGTAATTGCAAATAATGCTAGTCGTCTAGGAAAGAACCTATGGACAGAGGATGGTGATGGAGAGCCAATTAGAGTTTATGGTGCATATAACGAAATTGATGAAGCTAGATTCGTAATAAACCGAATTAGCTCTGAATTAGAGAACGGGTCTTCTCGCTCCGAAATCGCTATCTTATATCGGACTTCAGCCCAATCAAGGCTTTTTGAAGAAGCTTTAATACAACAGGAAATTCCTTACAGAGTTTATGGGGGCCTTAAGTTTTTTGAACGTGCAGAAGTTAAAGATGCGCTTGCTTATTTAAGATTGACAAATAATCATAATGATGACTCTTCATTTGAGAGATCTGTTAATCGACCTACTAGAGGTGTTGGTGCGAAGACAATTGAGCAAATTCGATTGACTGCAAAGGAGTCTAACTGCTCCTTATGGCAGGCAGGAAAAAAATTATTGTCTAGCAGGACTTTTACGCAAAGAGCGGCAAATGCATTAAACATTTTTTACTCAATTATTGAAGAAGCAGAAATTGAAATTAAGGATTTAGAATTACCACAACAAGTGGATGAAGTAATTACTAGATCACAACTTAGAGAACATTTTATTAAGTCGAAGGATGGCAAAGGGCAGGATAGGTTAGAAAATTTAGAAGAACTAGTAAATGCTACGCGTCAATTTACATATCTTGATGATCAAGGAGTAACGTCAGATTTGGATGCATTTTTAGCGCATGCAGCCTTGGAATCTGGCGATCAACAAGCTGATTACAGTGAGGATTCCATTCAACTAATGACACTACATTCTGCCAAGGGCCTCGAATTCAACACCGTCTTTATATGTGGAATGGAGGAGGGATTATTTCCTCATAGCATGTCTGCTGATGATCCAGTACGCTTGGAGGAGGAGCGTAGATTATGCTATGTCGGAATGACTCGAGCTATGAAGCTGTTGTTTATAAGTCATTCTGAATCGAGGAGATTACATGGATCCGATACTTATCCATTTCCTTCAAGATTTTTGAGGGAAATTCCTACTAATTTGATTGAAGAAATTCGCCCTAAACCAAAAACCTCCAAGCCCTATGTTTCGCCCTCAGGTACCTTGCGGGATGCTCAAGAAATTACAGGTTATCAACTTGGACAAAGAGTATCTCACCCAAAATTCGGTGAAGGTATAGTTTTAAATGCGGAGGGGCAGGGAGCCAGTGCGAGAATTCAAATTAATTTTGAAACTGTCGGAAGTAAGTGGTTAGTGGTAGCTTATGCAAAATTGAGTACACTTTGAAAGAGCAGGCACAGAATATCCCATTAAGCCTGTATGTGCATATTCCTTGGTGTGAAGAAAAGTGCCCATATTGTGATTTCAACTCGCATAAAAAGAATGGAGAAATACCCCAAGAGGTTTATGTAAATGAAATTATATCTGATTTTCAATCAAGTATTTCTAAAATTGAAGATAGAGAATTAAAATCAATTTTTTTTGGCGGCGGAACACCAAGCCTATTTTCTTCATATGAGATTGGACGATTTTTAGATCACGCTAATAAAATAGTAAACTTTTCCGATGACATAGAAATTTCTATAGAAGCAAACCCTTCTTCTGCTGAGAAGAAAAAATTCTCTGAATTCAAATCAGTTGGATTTAATCGAATTTCAATTGGCATTCAGAGTTTAGAGGATTCAAAATTAAAATCTTTAGGAAGGATTCATGGAAGAAAAGAAGCCTTATCAGCTGTCACCAGTGCAAGAGAAGCAGGATTTAATAACATAAATCTCGATTTAATGTATGCGCTACCGTACCAAACTACAAGAGAGGCAGAAAGAGATTTAAGGGAGGTTATTGCACTGATGCCTGACCACATATCTTGGTATCAATTAACTCTTGAGCCTAATACTTTTTTTTACCAAAAGCCACCAAATCTACCCAGCAATGATGAAGCTGGTGAAATGATGGATATGGGCATGGATATCTTGAGCGATAATTCTTTTAATCAGTATGAGGTATCTGCGTTTGCTAAAAAAAATAAAGAATGTCGACATAATTTAAATTATTGGACTTTTGGAGATTATTTAGGAATTGGAGCAGGGGCCCATACGAAGATAACGCAAAGCGATGGAAGAATTGAGAGATCGATAAAGAAAAAAAATCCAAAATCATATATGGCTGAAATAGATAAAATTAGCTCTGAAAGAACCCTTGTAAGTGAGGAATTGGCAATTGAATTTATGCTTAATGCCTTAAGATTGAAGAAAGGTGTGAAAGCCGATCTTTATGAGGAACGCACTGGACAAAATATTGAATCTATTGCAGATAAGTTAAATTATGCTAGAGATGAAAATTTACTTGTAAGTGATATAGAAATTTTAAAACCTACAACATCTGGATTTCGATATCTGAATAATTTGTTGGAGATATTTGAACCTTAAGTCTTTTAAAAAGAAGGTGGTGAATCTGGATCTGACTCAGACAACAAAGAATCTACTTGCCTCATAGCAGTCATTCGAAGCATTACATCTTCGATGGGACTAAGGCCCTCGATTTTTTCTAAAACCTTATCTTTAATAGAAAATTTTACCGATACATTTAATTTATTCTGTTCCTGATCATACTTAGGCTCTATGTCAATATTTCCACCCGATGCGGAAAATGCATTCATTGCGCTCATCAAGTGCGAGCTGGGCTCCATTTTTTGAAATTCAGAGTAGACATTTGAGAATACACTTCCAGAGATTTTGTGCTTGCTTTTGAGATCTGTATGTTGAGACTCCGATAGCCTTGGTTTGATTGCGTAACTTGTATCTTTGTATTTAATGCCCAACTCCCAAGCCATATTGCTTAAGTACATGTTAGCCATATCGATAACTAAAGTTTCGTATTTTTCTAAGATTGAATCTGACATGTCATTAATAAACTATAATTTAAAACAGTGTATTTTAGAAACCGCATGTAAGGTTATAATATTTTCTGGCAAAAAACAGTATTTTCTGTTTTTTAAATCTTTCAAAAAGGATTCTATACAAATGCAGAATATTTTAGACCATCCTATAGATTGCCCATATTGCGGTGAAAAAATTGAGATTCAATTAGATGTGTCTGCAGGGAGCCAAGCATATATTGAAGACTGTCAGGTCTGCTGTAGGCCCATTGAGTTAAAATTAAATGTTTATGGGGATACTTGGGATTTACATTTACATAGAGACGATGACTAAAATTATAAATCGCAAAAAAATTAATTGATAGATTTGATAGATTTTTCAGAATCATTTAAGAATAAGCTATCTTTTTAACAATATTTATAATTATTTGAATTTAACCAAAATTGAGCCCTAAATTCGATTTAAATTGGGTGATTTTGTCGATTTTTCAGTAAATTATGGTCTAAGTTTGGTTGCAAGCCCTCGATTTATGTTGTATTTTCTGCGACCCTCAAGATTGAAATCGAGGGCCTATTTTCAAAACTTTATAGGATTAAAGATCGATGAAGTACGATATACATCCATTTTATCATGACGTGACTGTGACTTGCAGCTGCGGTAACAAGTTTGAAACAAAATCCGCTATGAAGAGCGATTCTCTAAACGTAGAAGTTTGTTCTGCTTGCCATCCATTTTTTACTGGCCAGCAAAAAATAATGGATACGACAGGACGAGTAGATAAGTTTAACAAACGCTTTCGTCGGTAGATTACATAAAACCCTTTGAGTTCAACTCTAGCTTACGAAAAGCATAATTGGATTATTAAGGCGCTACAAAGCGCCTTTTCACATTTCAGTGTATGAGTGTTGCTCTGTATTTTCGATAGGGAGTAAATGATGGATAAAACACAAGATCTTGATCATGAGATCAATCAAGCGGCGCTTGAATATCATTCAAAACCGCGCCCCGGGAAGATCAGTGTTGAGGTTAGTAAACCCACTAATACCGCCTATGATTTATCGCTAGCATATACACCAGGTGTCGCGGAGCCTGTTAGAAAAATTTTTGAAAATCCAGATGACGCCTATGTTTATACCTCAAAAGGCAATTTGGTTGGAGTTATAACAGATGGAACAGCCGTTTTGGGTCTGGGTAATGTTGGATCTCTTGCCGGCAAACCAGTCATGGAAGGCAAAGGTGTACTATTCAAACATTTTGCAGATATCGATGTTTTTGATATTGAAATTAATTCCGAATCTCCCCAAGATTTTATTGATACGGTAAAAAAGATTGCACCTACATTTGGTGGATTCAATTTAGAGGATATTGCAGCACCCCATTGCTTTGATATTGAGAGAGCTTTAGTAAAAGATTTAGATATTCCTGTTTTCCATGACGATCAACATGGGACAGCAATTATTATAGCTGCTGGCCTTTTAAATGCATTAGAGCTTCAACATAAAGCCATCGAAGAAGTAAAAATTATTATATTAGGGGCGGGCGCTGCTGGCATAGCCTCTGCACATTTGTTGATGTCGATAGGTGCAAAGATGGATAATATTATAATGCTTGACCGTAATGGCGTTATAAATAAAAAAAGAGATGATCTAAATATATATAAAGCAGAAATAGCATCTGAAACAGATAAGTCAACACTCACCGAGGTTATTGAAAACTCTGATGTGTTTATTGGGTTGTCCGGCCCTGATTTGATTTCCGTAGATCAATTAAAACTTATGGCCGAAAATCCTATCGTTTTTGCTTTATCTAATCCAATTCCTGAAATACGGCCTGAAATTGCAAGAGAAGCAAGACAAGATATGATAATGGCAACGGGTCGTACGGATTATCCGAATCAAGTCAATAATGTTTTAGGGTTTCCCTTTATTTTTAGGGGAGCGTTAGATGTTCATGCGAAATGTATAAATCGACCAATGCAAATAGCTGCAGTCCATGCGCTGAAAGATTTAACTCATACGGATGTTCCAGCTTCAGTATTAGAAGCGTATAACTTGGAGAGATTGGAATTCGGGCCAGATTATATAATTCCAAAACCTTTAGACCCAAGACTTCGCAATACAATACCTTCTGCAGTAGCTAAAGCGGCAATTGAGAGTGGCGTTGCTAGAAAATCATGGCCACCTGATTATTTACCTTTATAAGAATATTTTTGAGTTTTTATGATGTATGTTCCAATTAAACGTTCAACCTTGTGCTAGTCTATAGATCAGAAGAATAATTTTCAGAGAACCAGATTATGTCTGACAAAAAAGCATATCTTTCATTTGAAGGACACGATGAAAAAATAGAATTAGAGATGCTATCTGGCACTGTAGGGCCGGACACTATTGATATAACTCCTCTTTACAGTAAAGGCGATGTATTTACATTCGACCCAGGCTTTCTTTCTACTGCTAGTTGTAATAGTTCGATTACTTATATAGATGGTGATGAGGGAATACTTCGTTATAGAGGCTATTCGATTGAGCAACTCGCAAAGCATTCAAGCTTTATTGAAGTGTCATACCTTCTCATGTATGGAGAGCTTCCCACAAAAGAAGAGCTCAGTGATTTCAGAAATATAATTACTAACCATACTATGCTGAATGAATCTCTTTTAAGATTTTTTGAGGGATTTCATTATGACGCTCACCCCATGGCAATGATGGTCGGAGTAGTGGGCTCTTTATCAGCCTTTTATCATGACTCGCTCGATATAAATATAAGCCGTCACAGAGAAATAAGTGCTCACAGGCTATTAGCAAAAATGCCAACGATAGCTGCTGCTTGTTTCAAACATAATTCTGGCGAACCAGTAATGTATCCAAGAAATGACCTAACCTATGCTGGCAATCTTCTGCATATGATGTTTTCAACACCAAGAGAAGGTTATGCTGTTGATCCTTTAGCCGAGAGGGCCTTAGATCTACTGTTTATTTTGCATGCCGATCATGAGCAAAATGCCTCAACATCCACTGTTAGATTAGCTGGCAGCTCTGGGGCTAACCCGTTTGCTTGTATTGCTGCTGGTACTGCATCTTTATGGGGCCCTGCGCATGGAGGAGCAAATGAAGCTGTGTTGCAAATGCTCGAAGAAATAGGAAGTGTTTCTAATATTGAAAAATATATACTAAAAGCAAAAGATAAAAATGACCCTTTTCGTTTGATGGGTTTTGGCCATCGAGTTTATAAAAATTATGATCCTCGCGCGAAAATAATACGAGATGTTTGCCATGAAGTCCTTGATAAATTAGCTGATAGCAACAATCCCCTTTTCGATCTCGCAAGAAAATTAGAAGAAATTGCTATCAATGATGATTACTTCCTGGAACGTGGTCTTTATCCTAATGTGGATTTCTATTCAGGCATCATTTACCGAGCACTGGGTATTCCAGAGAGTATGTTTACAGTAATGTTTGCTATAGCAAGAACTGCTGGGTGGACAAGTCATTGGATGGAAATGCTTGATGATCCAAAGCATAGAATTGGAAGGCCAAGACAGCTGTATCAGGGAAAAGATTTAAGGGATTATGTTTCGATTGATAAACGATAAAAGCAGTTGATTTTAAAATAATTCAATTATTTCGGGGTTTGACTTTGTCTCATTGCCAGGAATTTTTGTTTTTGATGAATTTTTATTAGGTATATACTCCTCTCTAAAGATTTCAAAAATAGCATCTTTCGTATCAGTGGCGGCTCTTTTCCCGGTGATAGGATCAATTTTTACACTCACCAAACCCTCTGGCATTTCGGGCAGTAAATCTTTTGTGTCTTTTAGCGCTATTTTCATAAAATTAATCCAAGCAGGCAAAGCGGCACGCCCTCCTACCTCCCCCTTACCTAATTTCTTATTACTATCAAAACCAACCCAGACATTGGTGACTATTGTCTGATTAAATCCGTTGAACCATGCATCTCTTTGTTCATTTGTCGTTCCTGTTTTTCCAGCAATATCTTTTCTTCCAAGAGCCCGAGCTCGCCTTCCTGTACCTCTCTTAATAACATCTTGTAACATTGAATACATTAAAAAACGGTTTCTCTTATCTAATACTCTTGGAGCTAAGCAGTTATTTTCCTGTAATTTTTCATTTTTGAATTCATAAGGAGTCATGATTGGATGTTGTCCTAAATTTTTCTTCAAAGTTTTTTCACATGCTATTAACGGATCCGCTATAAAGATTTCTTCCCCATTTTTTTCTATTCGTTCTATGACGTATGGATTGATGAGAAATCCGCCATTTGATAAAACTGCATATCCTCTCGCCATTTGAAGAGGCGTCACATTGGCACTTCCCAAGGACAGTGAAAGATTTTTTGGTAACTCTTTTGAATCGAAACCAAACTTTTTAATATGGTTTACGGCATTCTTTAATCCGATATTGCGTAATAATCTAATGGAAACCAAATTTCTTGATTTTATAAGAGCAAAACGCAGCCTCGTTGGACCAAAGAATTTACCTGAGTAATTTTCTGGCCGCCAAGCACTCTCGAGACCAGGATCGTCAAAAACAACTGGTGCATCATTTATAATACTTGCTGCTGTAAATCCATTTTCTAAAGCTGCTGAATAAATAAAGGCTTTGAAGCCAGATCCAGGCTGTCTTGTTGCTTGGGTCACTCTATTAAATTTACTTGTATAAAAATCGTACCCTCCGACTAGTGCAAGAATTGCACCACTTTTAGACTTTAATGATATAAGTGCTCCGCTAACTTTTGGAACCTGACTAAGCCTCCAATAGTTCTCACCTTTTTTATTTTTTACATTTCTCACCCTTATGAGATCGCCAATATTTAATATGTCTTCCGCCTTCTTGGGAATTGGCCCACGCTTATTTTCTGAAATGTAGGAACGAGCCCATTTCAAGCCTTCCCACGGAATAAAAATATATTCTCCATTTTTTAGAATGGCGATAGCACTATCTTCTTCAAGTTCTATTACTATTGCTGGTTTATGTGCTCCTACATCTTTATATTTCGATAAAATTTTATTCAAATCCTCTTCATCGGTTCCTATTAAATACTGTTTTTCAGGACCATGATATCCATGGCGGTTGCTATAACTATCAAGAGCCTTTCTTAATGATTTGGTTGCTGCAATCTGGGCTTTACTTTCTACAGTAGTAAAAACAGTATAACCACCTGTATAAGCATTAACTCCAAAACGCTCTATCATTTCAGATCTAACCATCTCTGCGATATATGACGCTTCGATAGAAATGTTAGATGAGTAACGCTTTGCAGAAATAGGAGAATTTAGCGCGGAGTCATAGTCCTCTTTTTTGATGTATCCAAGTTCCCACATTCTATTGAGTACATAATTTCTTCTAGTAATAGCTCTAGGAGGATTTGTTAAAGGATTGTATCTTGAAGGTGCTTTTGGTAATCCCGCAATCATAGCGGTTTCTGCTAATGTGAGTTGATCTAGAGTTTTTCCATAGTAGACTCGAGCTGCGGCCCCCACTCCATATGATCGATGACCGAGATAAATTTTATTAAGATATAGCTCCATAATCTCTTGTTTGCTAAGCTCATCTTCAATTCTTAAAGCAAGGAAAATTTCATATAATTTTCGAAGATATGTTTTTTCTCTTGTTAAGTAAAAATTTCTAGCAACTTGCATAGTGATGGTACTTCCACCTTGTTGCCTTTCACCAGTGACAAGAAGATTTATTCCGGCACGCAAAAGGCCACGATAATCAACACCAGGATGTTTAAAGAAATTAGCATCCTCAGCTGAGATAATTGCATTTACCATATTTTTAGGAAGATCTTTAAAAACAAGGGGCGACCTTCTCTTTTCACCATATTCGGCAATTAATTTGCCATCTTTGCTTAAAATTTTTAAAGGAACCTGCAATTTTACTTTTTTTAATTCTTCTATGTCAGGTAGATCGGGCGCGATATATAAGTAAGATGCAAATAAAACTATAGAGCTTAAACCTATTCCAAGGATTGCGAGTTTGAGCCCATATCTGATTAATTTACGAAGCAACTTCATGTTACTGTTGCTCAAATGTGTAATTTACAATTTTCATCGAAAACATCTTATAACTTTTTAATATTATCTGTAGAAAAAAAGAAGGATTCTCTATTTGCATAAATTAACATTAATACTAGAGAATGTAATTAGTTATAAAAAGATCGAGAAACTATTGCTTTTTTGAAGAAAAATTAAATTTTACGAAAAAAAGGGTTTATTAACGAAGTAATATGAATATTAATGTCATTTTTCCTAAATGAAATAATAAAATATTGCCCTAAATGGGTAGAATAAAAGTTAAAATCTTATCTTAGAGGCGTTTATTTGCCGGTGGCTATGTGTTCTGGATGTCTATTTTATGAAAAAACAAAATAAAATTTTCTTGATTGGACCTATGGGCTCTGGCAAAACAACAATTGGTAAAGCTATTGCTGCAAGTTTAGGGCTTAAATTTGTTGATTCGGACCATGAAATTCAAGAACGCACTGGTGCGGATATATCTACAATATTTGAATACGAGGGAGAAAAAGGGTTTAGGGAACGCGAGGCTCAAGCAATAGAAGAGCTTACAAAGATAGAGCATCAGGTATTATCCACTGGAGGGGGAGCAATATTGAGATCGGATAATAGAAAGTATTTGTCTGGAAGAGGCTTAGTGATTTATTTAAATTGCACCCCTGAGCAACAATTTGAACGCACTTACAAAGATAAAAAGAGACCTTTGATTCAAACAGAAGATCCTCTAGGTTTTTTGAAAGATCTCATGAAAATAAGAGACCCTCTCTACAAAGAAATAGCAGATCATATTATTTCTACTGAAGGAAGATCCGCAAATGCGGTATCTAAAGATATCATTGATCTTGTAAGCCTGTAGAGGAAGATTAAGATGTATATGTATAATTCATTAAGATGAGGTCTATGATAGTGACTGAAATTTGCAAAGTAGATGTTAATTTAGGCGATCGTTCCTATCCTATCTATATTGGAAAAGATCTACTTTCAAAAGGTGAGCTTTTTGAGCCATATATAGTTGGTAAGCAAGTGATGTTAGTCAGCAATGAAACTGTAGCATCCTTATATGCGAATAATATTTTAAAAGAGCTTTCTTCATTTGAGATACAAACTTTCATCTTTCCAGATGGAGAAGAATATAAAAACACTGAAGTTCTCAACAATTTATATAGTAGTCTTTTAGAAAGTAATTTTGAACGCAGTTGTACAATACTTGCACTTGGTGGAGGTGTTGTCGGAGATATAGCAGGATTTGCTTCAGCTACTTATATGCGTGGCGTGAACTTTATTCAAGTTCCCACTACTTTACTTTCACAGGTAGACTCTTCCGTTGGCGGAAAGACGGGCATCAATCATCCTTTAGGAAAAAATATGATTGGAGCTTTTTACCAACCACAGGCGGTAATCGCTGACATTTCATTGCTCGACTCCTTGCCAGAGCGAGAGTATTCAGCTGGATTGGCTGAAATAATTAAATACGGCTTAATAAATGACCTTCAGTTTTTTAATTGGCTTGAAAAAAATATTGATAAAATTATGGATAGAGATCCTCAATGCCTTATTAAGGCTATTGAAAAATCTTGTAACAATAAGGTAAAAATTGTAGAGGCCGATGAAAAAGAAATTGGCAAAAGAGCACTTCTGAACTTAGGCCATACATTTGGACATGCTATAGAGACCGGCGTTGGTTATGGCGAATGGCTTCATGGAGAGGCAATCAGCGCTGGCATGATTATGGCGACGGAAATGTCTTTCCGCCTGGGATGGATCGATAAAGAATCAAAACACAGAATTCAACAAATATTTACTGCAGCAAGATTGCCAATTTCACCCCCTAAAAGCTTAAGTAGAGATAATTATCTCTCACTGATGGCTAAAGATAAAAAAGTTTTAGATGGGAATGTAAGACTCGTTCTTTTAAAAAAATTGGGGAAAGCGGCGGTTGTTGATGATTATCCACAGGCTAAATTTATTGAAACTCTTGATTATTTTTGTAATTAAAAACTTATTGATAATAAGAATCACTAAGTTTTGAAATTTTGTTCGTCTATGAAGGCTCGCATTTTCAGAATACGTGTATAAACATGTCTTATTTAAATAAGACATAAGTTACTAAATTAATTAAATATTTTTAATTTTTTTTGATAAGCTTCCTTCGTTCAATATATCTTAACCCCCATTTCAGATTCATAGCTAAACAAATAAGTATCATGATTTCCTGGTCTTTTCCGCATTTGATCGGGGTCAAAAAGACTGGTCCTTATATTAGGATTCCATTATCCTTAATAAAACAGTCTTAATTAAGTGATTTTATTAGTCTTTATATTAGGATCGATGTAGTTTTCATATGATTACTGCAACTTACTTCTTGCTCAACCATATTCCTAAAATTGGCATGAGCACAACATTGAGGAAGCAATATGAGTTACGGGGCGCTGCCACCGAAACATGGATTATACGACCCTGCAAATGAGCATGATGCTTGTGGCGTGGGTTTTGTTGCGCACATAAAAGGTAAAAAAAGCCACGAGATAGTAAAACATGGCTTGACTATTTTAGAGAGATTACATCATCGCGGAGCAGTAGGGGCAGATCCTCGGGCAGGCGATGGCGCTGGAATGTTACTACAGATTCCTGACAAATTTTTTAGGAAAGTAGTTGACTTTAAGCTTCCAAAAGAAGGTTCATATGCGGTTGGGATGGTATTTCTTCCACAAACTATTGAAAGCCGAAACTTTGCTGAAAAAAAGATTGAAGAAATTTTAAAAGACGAAGGTCAAATTCTCTTGGGATGGCGAGAAGTGCCGGTAGATAATACCGGTCTTGGCGAGTCAGTTTTACCAACAGAGCCAAAAATAAAGCAAATTTTTATAGAGAAAGGAAAAAACTGTTCTGATCAAAATTCGTTTGAGCGTAAATTATTTGTTATTCGAAAACAGGCCGAAAAAATTATTAATGATTCAGGGATAGATAATAAAAATTCCGTTTATTTTAATTCACTTTCTTCGAGGACGATAGTCTATAAAGGAATGCTTCTATCTGATCAAGTCGGAGATTTTTACAAAGACTTATCCGATCTTGATATGGTTTCGGGCTTAGCCCTAGTGCACCAAAGATTTTCTACAAATACTTTTCCTACATGGGATTTAGCTCATCCTTTTAGAATGATCGCTCATAATGGAGAAATAAACACCGTTCGTGGGAATGTAAATTGGATGGCTGCCAGAAAAGAGGCGATGTCCTCCAAAATTCTTGGCGAAGACTTAAAAAAGATTTGGCCCTTAATACAAGAAGGCCAGTCCGACACAGCATCGTTCGATAATGCCCTCGAATTATTAGTAATGGCCGGATATTCTATGGCTCATGCAATGATGATGTTGATCCCCGAGGCTTGGGCATCCAATCCACAGATGGACAAAAAACGCCGCGCGTTTTACGAGTATCACTCCGCTCTCATGGAGCCTTGGGATGGTCCAGCAGCTGTAGCCTTTACGGATGGGAGACAAATTGGAGCTACTCTAGATAGAAATGGACTCAGGCCTGCCAGGTATTTGATAACTGATGACGATCTTGTGGTGATGGGGTCAGAAATGGGAGTATTGAAGATTCCGGAAGAGCAGATAGTAAAGAAATGGCGTTTGCAGCCAGGTAAAATGTTTCTGATCGATATGGAGCAGGGACGAATTATTGATGATGATGAAATTAAAAGTAATTTAGCTTCAACGAAGCCTTACCAAGAATGGCTAGACAGAACACAGATTCATTTAGAGGACTTGCCTAAAGTAGATAAGGATATCAAGTCAGATAAGAAAACTTTACTAGACCGACAACAGTCTTTCGGCTACACGCAAGAAGATTTGAAATTTTTACTCACTCCGATGCTTATGACAGGGATGGAAGGCATTGGATCCATGGGCGCTGATAATCCTCCTGCAGTTTTATCGAGCAAACCTAAACATTTATCTAATTACTTTAAGCAACTTTTCGCTCAAGTGACAAACCCCCCTATCGATCCGATAAGGGAAGAAATAGTCATGTCACTAGTATCGTTAGTTGGCCCTAAGCCCAATCTGTTGGATGCACAAGACAACGAGATGAACATGCGGCTTGAGTGTAAGCAGCCGATTTTAAAAAATAGTGATGTAGAGGCCATTAGAAATCTAGAGAAATCTAGTAATGGAGCTTTTTGCACCGCAACATTGAATATAACGTATGAAGCAAAGAAAGGCTCGGCAGGAATGAAAGCAGCCATCATTAAATTGTGCAAAGCCGCTGAAACAGCAGTTAATGAGGGATATAACATTCTGATTTTATCGGACCGACCAGTCGATGCTAACAATATTGCAATTCCTGCTTTACTAGCAACTTCTGCTGTACACCACCATCTCATAACTCAGGGATTGCGGACGAAGTCAGGCTTGGTCATTGAGACTGGCGCGGCTCTTGAAGTCCATCATTTTGCGACACTAGCTGGATATGGAGCTGAAGCAATAAATCCATATTTAGCTTTTGAGACTATGAATAGTCTAGTTCATGAAATAAATGGTGCTCCAAATTTTGAGGAAGCAAGCCAAAAATATGTAAAAGCAATAGGTAAAGGCTTGTTTAAAGTCATGTCCAAGATGGGAATATCAACTTATCAATCTTATTGCGGAGCGCAAATTTTTGATGCGATAGGTTTATCCACAGAATTTATTAAGACCTATTTTTCTGGAACATCAACAACGATCGAAGGAATTGGTTTAGATGAAGTTGCTGCCGAGACAGTAAGATGGCATCAAAATGCGTATGGAGATGCAGAAATATACAAGAAACATTTGGATGTTGGCGGTGATTATGCCTACCGAGTAAGAGGAGAGAGCCATGTTTGGACTCCCGATACTATTGCAAAATTACAACATGCAGTCAGAGGAAATAACGCGAAGACTTACGCGGAATATTCAGCCCTGATTAATGAACAAAATGAAAAGTTACTTACACTTCGTGGATTAATGGAATTTAACTTTTCAGAAGAAAAAGTACCTTTGGAAGAGGTCGAACCAGCAGAATCAATAGTAAAACGTTTTGCGACTGGCGCAATGTCATATGGATCTATCTCCTACGAAGCTCATTCGACACTTGCAGTGGCGATGAATCAGATTGGAGGAAAGTCAAATACAGGTGAAGGCGGTGAAGAGGCAAAACGCTTCAATCCTATGAAAGATGGATCAATGAATCCAGAAAGATCCGCTATAAAACAAGTTGCCTCTGGACGCTTTGGAGTCACAACAGAGTACCTTGTAAATTCTGATGATATTCAGATAAAAATGGCTCAAGGAGCAAAGCCAGGAGAGGGAGGGCAACTACCCGGCCACAAAGTTGATGAGCACATTGCCAGAGTAAGGCACTCTACGCCGGGAGTTGGACTAATCTCTCCACCTCCACATCATGACATTTATTCTATCGAAGACCTGGCTCAGTTGATACACGACTTGAAAAATGTTCAACCTAAATCGAGAATCAGCGTCAAGCTTGTTTCAGAGGTAGGTGTCGGTACTGTTGCCGCTGGAGTATCTAAAGCACATGCAGACCATGTGACCATTGCTGGTTATGATGGAGGAACCGGAGCTTCTCCATTAACATCAGTAAAACATGCAGGTTCACCATGGGAAATTGGTTTGGCAGAGACCCATCAAACCCTAGTTATGAATAGACTGCGGTCTAGAATTTGTGTTCAGGCGGATGGCGGTATGAGGACTGGTCGCGATGTGGTAATAGCCGCACTTATAGGTGCAGATGAAATTGGGTTTGCTACGGCACCTCTCATAGCAGAGGGATGCATAATGATGAGGAAGTGTCACTTAAATACATGCCCAGTTGGCGTAGCTACGCAAGATCCAGAACTGCGAAAAAGATTCACTGGAAAACCAGAGCATGTTGTTAATTATTTTTTCTTTGTTGCTGAAGAAGTAAGAGAATTAATGTCAAGGCTTGGGTTCAGAAACTTTGATGAGATGGTAGGGCAGAGAGACAGGCTCGACATGAGAAAAGCCATTAGTCATTGGAAGGCGAAGGGATTAGATTATAGTAAATTGTTAAGTGTTCCAAATTCACATGAAGATGACACAATTTACTGGTCACAAGTTCAGGATCATGGCATCGATAAAGCTATCGATAACTTATTAATTGAAAAATCAAAAGCAGCTCTAGATTTTGGTAGAAAAGTTAAAATAGATATCGATATTGAAAATGTTAATCGTACTTTTGGCACGCTGCTCTCGGGCAGAGTCGCTGAGCGATACGGGCACAATGGACTTGATGAAGACACGATATGGATTAACGCTCGAGGAACAGCAGGCCAATCTTTTGGAGCTTGGCTGGCTAGAGGGGTTTCTATAAAACTCCAAGGTGAAGGGAACGATTATGTAGGCAAGGGACTTTCAGGAGGAAAACTAATTATAGCGCCCCCAAAGGAATCTAGTATAGGAAAGGCTGAAGAAAATGTAATTGTTGGAAACACTGTTTTATTCGGCGCGATATGTGGCGAGAGTTATTTCTCTGGGGTCGGCGGAGAAAGATTTGCAGTTCGTAATTCTGGAGCTACAGCTGTGGTTGAGGGAGTTGGTGATCATTGCTGCGAATACATGACGGGTGGCATTGTGGTTGTTCTGGGAAATACGGGTCGAAACTTTGCGGCCGGCATGTCCGGTGGAATTGCTTATGTTTTAGATGAAAAAAATGATTTTCATTTAAGGTGTAACCTAGCACAAGTGGAGTTGGAGTCTTTCGAAGAAGATGAAAGTGCCCTTGAAGAACTAGGCTACAGTAAGAACGAAGAGGTTGATTATAGGGATTTAGATGTATCTCATAATTTAACAAAATTCGACGCTATTCGTTTAAAGCAATTGATAGAAAAACATGCACGATACACCGAATCTAACGTTGCCAAGATGATTCTACAAAACTGGGAAAATTATATACCAAGATTTAAAAAAGTAATGCCTATAGAATATCGAAGGGTTCTGAAAGAGATGCTTGATTCTAAGGCAAAATCGGCTGCATAAGATTTGGTTATCCTCAAATCCGTGGTAATGTAATGGTATGAAAGATTGGAATTTTAACAATGGGTAAACCAACGGGCTTTAAAGAGATCGATAGAGAGGACCGCACCTTTGTGCCGGTCGTAGACCGTATTACCCACTATGATGAGTTTGTAATTGCTCTTAGCGATGAGCAAGTAAGTGCCCAGGGCGCAAGGTGTATGGATTGTGGCATTCCCTTTTGTCATCAGGGCTGCCCAGTAAACAATATCATTCCCGATTGGAACGATTTAGTTTATCGAGGAGATTTTAAAGAGGCCATTGATGTGCTTCACACAACAAATAACTTTCCTGAGGTAACTGGTCGAATTTGCCCAGCACCTTGCCAAGAGTCTTGTACCTTAAATATTACTGATGAGCCGGTCACGATCAAGTCAATTGAGTGCGCAATCATTGATAAGGCATGGGAAGAAGATTGGGTTCAGCCCCAAATCGCACCGTTTAGGACTGGTAAGTCTATTGCTATTGTGGGATCAGGGCCATCTGGTTTAGCTGCAGCTCAACAACTTGCCCGAGTGGGACATGACGTTGAAGTATTTGAGCGCCAAGATCGCTTAGGTGGATTATTACGATATGGAATTCCAGATTTTAAATTGGATAAGAAACTTTTAGACCGTAGAGTCGACCAAATGCGAGCTGAAGGAGTTTCTTTTCATACAAACTCTCATATAGGGAAAGATATTCCAGCAAAAAAATTGGTGAGTGATTTTAATGCAGTAATACTTACCGGAGGCTCAGAAAGCCCAAGAGATCTCTCAATTCCAGGAAGAGAGTTAAATGGAGTTAATTTCGCAATGGATTTTCTTAGAGCTAACTCTAAAGTTGTACAAGGTGTCTCAGGCGCTAGACAAGGATTAATAGATGCCAAAAATAAAAACGTGGTAGTCATTGGCGGAGGGGATACTGGGTCAGACTGCATTGGCACCTCTAACAGGCATGGTGCAAAATCAGTTACACAGATCGAGATATTAGAAAAGCCCCCAAATAAAGAGGATAAGGGCATGACTTGGCCAGATTGGCCACACAAACTTCGCACATCCTCTTCTCATGAAGAAGGTTGCAAAAGAATGTGGAATGTAGCAACAAAAGAATTTTTAGATGATGGGGCTGGTAACTTAAGAGCACTCAGATGCACTTTGGTTAGGTGGGATAAAGATGATAATAATCAATGGAAAATGTCTGAGGTGGAAGACTCTGAATTTGAAATAAAAGCTGATCTGGCCATGCTCGCTATGGGATTTGTTCACCCTGTTCATCAAGGCATGGTTCAAGAGCTGGGCGTAGAGTTAGATGGAAGAGGTAATGTTCTGGGCGCAACTGATGGCCAGGATGCATACAAAACTACCATTGATGGTGTTTTTGTTGCTGGAGATATGCGGCGAGGCCAATCATTAGTGGTTTGGGCTATTCGCGAGGGACGCCAAGTCGCACATGCTGTTGATGAGTTCTTAATGGGCAGCACAGATTTGCCTCGTTAAGGGAAATTAGTATTCTCTGGCATTTTAAAGAGTGTAGTTAGTAAATTTATTAGCATCATTTTATCACTTAGAGCCCATGTGGCAGAGCATACTGAAATAAATGTCTGAGTTAAAAAACGACCTTCTTTTGCGTGCACTTATGCGCGAGCCAGTGGAGATGACTCCAGTTTGGATGATGCGTCAAGCTGGCCGTTATTTACCCGAATATAAAGCAACTAGAGCAAAAGCTGGGAGTTTTTTGGAACTTTGTAAAAACCCAGAGTTAGCTTGTGAAGTTACCATGCAACCTCTCAGAAGATTTCGACTAGATGCTGCAATCTTATTTTCAGATATTCTTACTATCCCAGATGCTATGGGTCTCGGTTTATATTTTGGAGATGGCGAAGGCCCGCAATTCTCAAAGCCTATAAGAACTAAATCTGATATTGATGCTATCGGTGTTCCGGATCCTGAGGATGAGCTTAGCTATGTTATGGACGCGGTAAGAATAATACGAAAAGAGTTAGATGGTCTGGTGCCACTTATTGGTTTTGCAGGGTCGCCATGGACCTTGGCCACTTATATGATCGAAGGAGCTAGCACTAAAAATTTTGCAATTTCTAAGGGTATAATGTTCGAGCAACCAAACTTGATACATAAACTTCTTAATAAGCTAGCAGAGTCGGTGACTATTTATTTGAATGCTCAAATTGCCGCCGGAGCTCAAGCGGTTCAGATATTTGATACCTGGGGGGGCATGCTAAGCCCTAAAGATTATAAAAACTTTTCTCTCCAATACATGCAAAAGATTGTGGAAGGTCTCACGAGAACTGCAGATGGTAGAAAAGTACCAATTATTCTTTTTACTAAGGGCGGTAGCCAGTGGTTGGAATCGATGGCTGAGGTTGGCGCCGATGCTCTAGGATTGGATTGGACTATAGATATCGGAGAGGCAAGGAAACGCGTTGGAAATAAAGTAGCATTACAAGGCAATTTAGACCCAAGCACGTTATACGCCTCGCCTGAGGTAATACAAAATTCGGTTTCAGAAATACTTGAGAGTTTTGGTCATGGAACTGGCCATGTGTTTAACTTAGGACATGGGATACATCCTGAAATTTCGCCCCAAAACGCAGGAGTCTTTGTAGAGGCTGTTCATAGCTTAAGTAAACAATATCACCAGTAAAATTTAAATCCTGTAAACTGTTTTGGTCATAAGTTTCGACGTGACCTTCATTGCGAATCTTAAGAATTTTGGTAAATCTGCTGCTCCATGTTCCAGCGCCTTTTTCCCATGCTGATCTTCATCTAATACCATTTGTTTAAGGATTTTTGATGTTCGCTGGTCCTTTTCTGGAATTTGATTAATGTGGTCTTCTAAATGTTCTTTTACTTGTTTTTCAGTTTCTGCCACGAAACCAAGACTCCATTTGTCTCCAATTACTCCAGCAGACAAACCAATTAGAAGTGACCCAGCATACCACACAGGATTAAGAAGACTGGTCCTTCCATCAAGCTCTTTAATTCTCTCTTCGCACCACTGCAGGTGATCGTATTCCTCATCCGCTGATTTCTGCATACTTAACTTAGTTTGCTTATCTTTGGCGGTAAAGGCTTGGCCTTGATATAATGCTTGGGCGCAGACTTCCCCCGTATGATTTATACGCATCAGCCTGGCTATATGGTCTTTCTCTTTAGCACTTAGGTCGATTTCTTCAAGGTTTAACGATGGATTTGGCCGATTTGTGGTTTTAGGCTTACCAAATAGTGTCCTTAGGGCTCGATCCAAATTTAGTACGATATTGTCTGTACTAGTTAATTCACGCTGATTCATTGTGTAGTTTTCTCGGCTAAATATGATAGGTTCAATCTTAATACTGAAAATTGTTTTACTCAAGGCTCCCTTTTTGCGGACTAAAAGTAGGGTATCTGGAAAAGTTTAATGAGTTACTTCAAACAACATGTTTTTTTCTGTACTAACCAGCGAGATGGAAATCGCCGTTCTTGCGGGCAGTGTGATGCGCAGGCTGCTAGAGATTATATGAAGAAAAAATGCAAGGAACTTGGGCTGAGTAAAAATGGGGGCGTAAGAATTAATAGCGCCGGATGTTTAGATAGGTGTGGGTATGGACCGATAATTGTTGTTTATCCAAAAGAAACTTGGTACACATATATCGATAATGAGGATTTGGACGAAATCATAGAGCGCCATATCATGAAGGGTGAAATTGTTGAGAGGCTTCAATTACCGCCAGATTAGGCGTGATAAATCATTTATTTACTGAAACGTAAATTTTTTCTAATGTCAAATTCTTTAAAACTCTGCCTTATTTACAAGTTTTCTCTAGTTTAGCAGTTAAATGCTTGATATGTGTGCTAGTTACGGTTAGCATTCTCCCCTCTCTTGAAACCCTTATTGATAAATCAATAAGTTAGTAAGAAATTGGAGTTAAAAAATGGGATTTACAAAAAGCGCTAAAGCTTCTGAAGTAAGAAGGGAATGGTTTTTAGTCGACGCTCAAGACAAAGTACTTGGCCGCCTAGCATCTGAAATAGCAAGAAGACTCAAAGGCAAACACAAGCCTTATTTCACTCCTCATGTAGACACTGGTGATTATATAGTTGTCATTAATGCGGAGAAAATAGCAGTTACCGGCAATAAATTAAAAAATAAAATTTACCATCACCACACTGGATATGTCGGCCATTTGAAATCTATTTCTTTGGAAAAACAACTTATGAAGGCGCCGGAATTAGTTTTAAAGAATGCTGTAAAAGGAATGCTTCCTCGAACGCCATTAGGTAGAACAATGATGAAAAAATTGAAAATTTTTGCTGGCTCGGAGCATAAACACCAAGCCCAACAACCCAAACAACTGGAAATTTAAGAGAGTTGAGTATGACAACTACTGCAAACTATGGCACAGGACGAAGAAAAACTTCTTCTGCGAGGGTTTTTATTTCTTCTGGTAAAGGAAAAATTACCGTAAATGGTAAAAGTTTAGAAAACTTTTTCGGTAGAGAAACAGCCAGGATGATGGTCCGTCAACCTCTGGTGCTTACAAACAATAATGATAGTTTAGATATAAATGTGACTGTCTCTGGCGGCGGCAATACCGGACAAGCTGGAGCCATAAGACATGGCATAGCTAGAGCGTTACTTAAGTACGACGAGAGCTTGAGAGGGCAATTGCGCCAAGCTGGTTTTTTGACCAGAGATGCTCGAATGGTTGAAAGGAAGAAGATTGGACTCCACAAGGCTAGAAAAAAGCCCCAATTCTCTAAACGATAATTCAGGCTTTAAAAATCGACTATCTTTCATCTTTGATGAGTGAGTTTGAGTGGCACAATAAGTCATCCTTTTTAAGGGTAAATTCATTATCCTGCCCCGGAGTACACTTAGGCTCGATTAGAGAAAATCATAAAAAACGCTAAATTGCCTTAATTTGTATCTCTTGGATAGATCCTACTAGTGCTGAAATATCTTTTTTGTCCTAGAAAACTCCATATTTGGCCTCAAAATTGGGATTTGTTGTATATTTACAACACCTTTGAGTAAGTAATGTGGTTTTTTTACACTTTTTTCCTTGCAACTCAAACGTGATACCTCTAACATTTATAGGGCAAATTATGCATAACAACTTTTTTCGGGAGTTTTCTCAATGAAAAAACAATTAATCGCTGCAGCTGTTGCTTCTTTAGTAGCGGCCCCAGCAGCATTCGCTGACGTAAAAATAAAGGGTCAAATCAACACAGAATGGTTCAAGACCGATGGTGGAGATCTGTCGCAAGACTTGAACTCAGACATCGTCTTTGCTGGTTCTGAAGATCTTGGCAACGGATTAAGTGCATTCTTCACCATTGCTTCTGTTCAAGACGCAGGTGCTGCTTTCAATGCTGGCGGAAAAGTATTCGCTGGTCTTAAGGGTAGCTTTGGTAAAGTATCACTTGGTAAGCAAGAAATGTTAGTTGAGTCACAGGTCATGTCAATGGCTGCTAACGACGCATCAGACAGTGTTTCTAACGAAGTCACTTCTGCTGTAGGTGCAACTGCTAATAGCACAATTATCTACACTTCTAACTCAATGAACGGCGTCAAAGTCGGTTTGGGCGCACGTGCCGAAGCTGCTGGTGACGATTTGGACAAGACTGAAATTATGGTCGAGTACAAGACTGGTGGATTATTGCTTCGTGCTGCAGCAGCCGATGACAATGGTGTTGATACCACTGGAGTGGGTGCCAAGTTCACCATGGGTGACTGGACAGTCGGAGCAGTAACAGTTGACGAGAATAACGTTGATGAAAGCTGGGTAGGTGCCTCATACAAGATGGGTAACAACACTTTAGCTCTTTCAACTCGTAACTCTGACACAGCTGCAAACGAAGATACAATCGTTAGCTTGAAGCATTCTTTAAGCAAGCGTACTTCCGTATATGCTGTATTCAAAGATGACGGTGGCGCAAATAGCGATGTAACTCTAGTTGGTATGAAGCACACCTTCTAATTTTATTATTAGTTAGGGTGATACCAGAAACGGGGCTTTTAGCCCCGTTTTTTTATTCTTTGGGATTTATAATCTTCGCACCATCAGATGTTCCCAAGATAAGGATATCTGCCGGTCTAATTGCAAATAAACCATTGGTTACAACACCGACAATCGAATTTAATCTTTTTTCAATTTCAATCGGCTGCAAAATCTCTAATCCATTTACATCGATAATTAAATTACCGTTATCTGTAATAAAGTTTTCCCTTAGAACCGGATTGCCACCCATTTTTACAATTTCCCTAGCAACATAACTTCGCGCCATAGGTATTACCTCTACGGGAAGTGGAAATTCTCCCAAAACATTAACAAGTTTGCTTTCATCTGCTATGCATATAAATTTCTTACTAGCTGCCGCAATGATCTTTTCTCTTGTTAGAGCCCCCCCACCCCCTTTAATCAATTGAAGGTAGTGATTTGACTCATCTGCTCCATCTACATACACATCTAATTCTCCAGCTGAGTTTAGATCGACGACAGGAATATTGAATTTTTTTAGTAAATCCGTTGAGGCCTCTGAGCTTGATGCGGCACCCTCAAAACGACCCTTTATCTTTGCAAAAGCCTCGATAAAATGATTTACAGTAGACCCGGTGCCAACTCCTATTATTCCACTATCTGGAAGATAACTGAGTGCTGCGGCCGCAGCTTGCTTTTTCATTTCATTTTGGTCCATGAACTATTCTCTATTTTATATAATATTTTTATCTCGATTAAAGTATCATCATTGACTTATACCTTCCAGTATTTAACAAAAAATAAATGTAAATTATATAGATATGATACTTTGCCTTATTATTAAGAAAAATGATTTAAAAAAAATTTGAGGATGCATAATGTCAAAGCATTATTTAGAAAAGATTTTACGATCTAGAGTGTATGACGTAGCGATGGAGTCACCACTTGAGGCAGCTACCCGTCTAAGTGATAGATTAAAAAATCATGTGCTCTTAAAGCGAGAGGATGTTCAAGAAATATTTTCATTTAAGCTGAGGGGTGCTTATAACAAAATCTTTCATTTATCTGATGATGAAAAAAGAAAAGGTGTTATTGCTGCGTCTGCAGGTAATCATGCTCAGGGTGTCGCCTTAGCGGGCAGAAAGCTCAATATTCCTACAACCATCATAATGCCAACCACCACACCCGCAATTAAAGTTGAAATGGTGCGCAGATTGGGCGGCAAAGCGATCCTTAAGGGTGATTCCTATGATGAGGCAAAAGACTATGCTCTAAAGCTTTCGAAAGATAAGAATTTAACGTTTATACATCCGTTCGATGACCCTCTAGTAATTGCTGGCCAGGGCACAATAGGCATGGAGGTCCTACGTCAACATGCTGACCCAATTCATGCTGTCTTTGTTCCGGTTGGCGGAGGGGGCCTCATTGCCGGTGTAGCAGCGTATATTAAAAATATCAGACCAGATATAAAAATAATTGGAGTAGAGCCTGAAGATGCCCCAACTTTACATGCTGCTTTAAAATGTAAACGTAGAGTAAATTTAAAGCATGTCGGCTTGTTTGCTGATGGCGTTGCTGTAAAACAAATTGGCAAAGAAACCTTTAAGGTAGCAAAAGATCTTGTGGATGAAGTAGTGCTTGTAAGCACTGACCAGATGTGTGCAGCTATTAAAGATGTTTATTATGATACTAGATCTATATCTGAACCCGCAGGTGTGCTGGCTGTTGCAGGTATGAAGAAGTACCTCCAAACGAATCCTGATATTTCAAAACAAACAATTGTTGGAGTTTTGACTGGCGCAAATATAAATTTTGATAGATTAAGGCATGTAGCCGAAAGGGCTGAAGTTGGCGAACAAAGAGAAGTTCTATTGGCCGTTGAAATCCCAGAAAAGCCAGGAAGTTTTTTGAAGTTTTGTAAAATTCTAGGGCGAAGGAATGTTACTGAGTTTAACTATAGATATTCTGATGCGAATTCAGCACAAATTTTCTGTGGCATCGAATTAACTGGTGGCTTAGAGGAACGTGGCTCTTTCATTAAAAAGTTAGGGCAAAAAGGTTATAAAGTTATTGATATGACTGATAACGAGATGGCAAAATTACATATTCGTTACATGGTCGGTGGCCATGCCCCACAAGCACTCAACGAACGCCTCTATCGATTTACCTTTCCAGAGCGCCCCGGAGCCTTGTTAGACTTCCTATCGGGTTTCACTCGTGGCTGGAATATAAGTCTTTTTCATTACCGAAATCATGGCGCTGCTTACGGTAGGGTCCTCGTGGGAATTCAATTAGAAAAAACTCAAGATAAGGCTTTTCGTGATTTTTTGACTAAGTTAGGGTACAGATATTCAGAAGAAACGGATAACCCTGCATACAAATTATTTGCAAGCGGTGGATAGCATCAAGTTACGTAAAAATAAAAGCCCGACTTGCGCCGGGCTCATATTTAGCTGATTTTTATCGCTTTTTACGAGAACCAGCTTTTTTCTTGGCTACTTTCTTTTTGGTAGCCTTTTTCTTAGTAGCTTTTTTCTTCCCGGCTTTCTTTTTAGTAGCTTTTTTCTTCGCTACCTTTTTCTTCCCTGTCTTCTTCTTCGCTACCTTTTTCTTAGTAGCTTTCTTTTTAGTAGCTTTTTTCTTCCCGGCTTTCTTTTTAGTAGCTTTTTTCTTCGCTACCTTTTTCTTCCCTGTCTTCTTCTTCGCT